>Ga0080004_1124000_pt1 | contig 19649 bp, 21 predicted proteins | sample WasSprMetagenome_FD_69207 | JGI IMG/M metagenome (GOLD analysis project Ga0080004, IMG submission 69207) | Sulfidic aquatic microbial communities from Washburn Spring, Yellowstone National Park, USA - WS (SPADES assembly) (version 2) | ecosystem: Environmental > Aquatic > Thermal springs > Hot...
GGCGCTGAGGCTAGGGTTAGCCTAATATACGTTTCAAGGAGCTTCGAATGGATGAAGAAGCTTGACGCCGCAACCCTTGACACGCTTGGCAGAACGCTGGCCGTTAAACTTCAAGAGTACAGCATGCCTCAGGTGAAGGACATCATAGTCTACAGGGCTGAGGAAGCCTTCAACCCCGGAGCTGTTGGCGAGGACGTCGTGGACTTCATAGCTTACATTTCAAAGCGGTACGGTGGAATACGCTACGCTCTGGAGCTCCTGCTTGGAGCTGGAGTGATAGCTGAGAGGCGTGGCGTCGACCGGGTTGGCGCCTCTGAGGTTAGAATGGCCCACGCAGCTATACCTAAAGGCGTAAACGGAGCCTTCTACCCTGAAGAGTTAAGCGTGCAGAAGCAGGTTCTCCTAAAAAGCATCATGGGAACACTGGACGCAACCATCGAACCGCTCGTGACGCTTGAAGACGTGAAAACAAACTACATTGAACTCTGCGGATACTACAACCTTGAGCCTGAAGATGACCAAACAATTTTGGAGTACCTTGAAGACCTGGAAACCGAAGGTTACATACTGCTCCGCAAGAAGAGACAGGAGGTTAAAGTTGGGATGGAATACCCGTTCAACAGGCTTGAAGAGGCCGTAAACGAAAGCCTCAAACATGAACTACGCCACCGTAAATCCACAGCTTAGAGTGAGCGCGTATTGCGTTCAAATTTTGTTTATGGACGTGACAAATGTCCAGAGCATGACTGACGAAAATTCCGCACTTCATAATTGGTTTTAACGCTTTTCAGTTTTGTCGCGTTCCCAGTATCCCTTGGTGCATCCTTCTTTTAGAGCAGCCCCTTTCATCGCTTGATAATGAGTCCTCGGAGATGGCGCACTATATTAATGCAAAAAATGAAGGACTTGAAGGAAAGAATTCCGAACGTTATCCTCACCTCTGCTTTTAATGGAAAAGGAACTCATGAATTGAGAAAGAAGGTTTTGCCCGGTTTTCTTGCTAGCTTTGCGCGCACGATATCATGTTGACTTTGATGGTTAGACATTTTTGGGTTATGCCTACAATTTTGCGCGCGCACCGGAGCTTGCATCGCTCCGACCATCGCAGGCCAACGGCTTTAGCCGTTGGTCTCTAACAGGGTTCGTTGAAGTTTGGTTGCGAAGACAATTGAAAAGAAAAAGGGGTTTGCGGGGACATCACCGGCCAAAAATTGTCGTTCTCTGCTACGCAGCTTTCTTTATGAGTATTCTTCCTGATGGCAGGACGGTTTGGACATCCCACCCACTTGCCAGGTATTCTTCAAGCTCGTCTTCATCTACGATCTTCTTAGGGTCGTTGTTAAAGTTCTCTCTTAGTTTGTAGCCCTCCAGGCTTAGCTTTCTGATCTCATCCATGGCTTCGTCAACGGTTTCGTACTTTGCTAGGGCCTCCTCCACCCTCCTAATTTTGTCCTCTGGAAAGCCCAGTAGCCTAACCGTGTCCAACACCTGCTTCTTTCTCAGTTCCTCCGACCCTGCTAGCCGCGGGAAGAACCCCACTCTAGCATACTTGGCCCTAAGCTCCTCAACCTTCGCGTAGTCATAGTAAGCCTCTTGGCTGCCTGGGAGGATATGTCCCATCAGGAACTCTTGATCCTTAACGTCTAAGCCGCCATTTCGCAGTGCGGCCTCGAATGCCTTCCTCAAACAGTGAGGGTAGACGTCCCTCCATCTTTTAATTCCAGCCTTCTTAGCGGCGCGTTTCACAAGCTCCGTCAAGGATCTCCTCTTCACAGGTGTTTGTCTTCTCACATCAGGCGGCACGTTGGTCGACGTGGATATGAAAAGAGGTTCCCTGTCACCTATACTTCCATACTCCTCCAGCCTCTCGTTTAAGTATTCCCTTAAAGCTTGAACTGCCTCCTTTGAGAGGAACGAGTAATATGGTATGTTGCCCTTGCATCCGCCTGGGTCTACGCTCTTCATCTGGGGGTAGACGGGAACCTTTATTATTTCTAAGCCCATTTCAAGCTCCACCTTAACATCCCTATACGTCAACGATCTAAGCGTCGAGTTTCTCAGACCGCTCGTATATAAAGCCAGTATCATAGCCCTGTTCCGCAGCGAGCCCGAGGCATGCGCCATAGCAAGAACCTCGTCGGGGGTGGGCACGTACTCCTGCCTCTTCCTATACCTAGCTGGCTGGTGGTAGCGCTCAACCTCGATTTCCTTATCTCCCTTAAACCCGTTAACCCTAAAGAAGACCTTCAAGTAAGCTAAAGCCACATTCACTGTCCTGATGCTGTACCCCTTCGACGCGAGAGAATCTATGTATGATTGAAGGAGCCTTGAGGCCTCGTCCTTACCCAAACCAACAAGCCCATCGGGCGCCATCCCAGCAAACTGACAAAAATCCATGAGAGTGTAACATATATGATCCTTGGTCCGTTCACTTTTAACCTTGCGCATATAATGCTTAAGATAACTCGACACGGAAGGGTATTCGCTGTCCCACCCTTCAACCTTCAAGAAGTACTCCCAAGACCTCAACCTGCCCACCGATTAAAAGGATGGCGCAGCCTCTTATAAAAGTTATGGTACCCCGATTCGGGGAACAATACCTGACTAGGAGACCCCGGCTCAACTATACCCTAATGCGCAAGCCTTGAATAGGATTTTGTCGAATATGCTATTTTCTTTTGGTAACATATGTAGGTATCGCATGTACATATTTGTAAGGGTTGGTTGTCATGTTCTTTTATTTATTCGTGTACCGCAAAGCCAATAATGTATGATTTATATAAGACGCAGTGAATTCACATAGGATAAACGAAATATGTGCTTTGGAGACCTTTGTGATGGAAAAGGATCTGGGATATAGAAAAATTCAGTGTACTGGAAGAGGCGCGTACATCATATCCTTACCTAAGGGATGGGTGCAGAACGTAGGTTTAAAAAAGGGAAGTGAAGTAGCCTTTAAAGTCCGAGATGACTCATCAATAATTCTGGTTCCTAGGAAAATTATGGAAAGACAGGAACTTGAGAAGCCAAAAATAAAAGAGTATTGTATTTCCGCGGAACCAAAAGAAGACATCCAATCAGTTTGCCGAAAGATAAAATCTCTATACGTTATAGGGGCAGACCTCGTACATGTCCGTTTTAAAGGTGGGGAAGGTGCTTCAAAGTATAGGATGGCTATAAACAACCTTGCCAAGGATATACTTTTAGGTTCAGAAATTGTTGATGAAACGCCTAACGAGGTAACCCTTCAAATTTTGATAAGCCACACTGAATTCCCGCTTGAAAAAGCCGTTAGAAGAATGGCTGTTATAGCCCTTTCCGCAAATAAAGACGCTATAGCGGCGCTCAAGAGTGGGGATCCGGAACTGCTTCAAGGGGTGGTAAACGCCTACAAGGATGTGAATCGGCTGAATTTATATGTAGTACGCCAGCTGAAGTTTGGAATAGAGCGAAACATGTTTAAGGAGTTGGGATTTAAAACTCCAAAGGAATTTTTGGCTTACAGAATTGTTGTCAACGACATAAAAAGCGTAGCAGAAAACGCAATGAACATTGTTAACAATATCATTACCCTTCAGAAGCTAATTCAAAACCAGACACTTTTCCTAAAAGAGCCCATAGACGAAGAGCTATACTCTCAATTGTCTAATTTTAATTCCTTAACCCACCAGTTGTTTGAGGAGTCTTTGAAAGCTATGTTTAAAAAAGATTATAAATACGCCGACAAGATAATTTCCCAAGCAGAGTCGCTTATCACCCAAGAAAATGACCTTCTCATGTTGATGTCCAGTAAAAAGCTGGATCCAAACGTTTCAGCAATCTTTAGGTTGATACTTGACAGCTCTAGAAGAATCATGGATTATAGTCGCAACATTGCGGAGCTTACGTTGAACATGACAATTGCGGAAATAAGTTCGATGCAGACCTTTAAATGACCGTAGATTATGTGGAACAGCCATATTAGAAACTTAGGCGTGCTGGAAATTATTTTGAAGTGAGATGTCATGAAGATAAATAAGAGGTATTCAGTACTGCTTTTTGCCATTTTGGTCTCTCTTGGGATGTCATTTTTCATGTCCCTAGTTTTAACTTTGGTGAATTTGGGTTTTGCTCCAGAATTTCCGGAAAGGTGGGCTACGGCCTTCGCTGTGGGGTTTGCTGTAAGTCTCCCGACATCGCTATTTATAATTCCCATCGTTAGAAGAATAGTAGACGAGTTGACAACGGACTAGGAAATTTAGTGTTTTTCCGCGATTAAAACTCGGTAACCGCTTTTTATGGCTAGGACCCTTACATCCCCGAAACTTTCCTCGAAAAATGTGCGGAGACGCTTTCCCCAGATTTTTGACCTCACAACCATTTGCAGGTTGGCTTTATTCGCCATATGCTTTGGCGCTTCAACTATTATGGCCCTCACAGTTTTCATTCCAGCACTTACTGGAGGATTAGAAAGGATAGCGTTAAAAGCAAGCCCTTCTACGGGTTCGTATAAGCTGCCTTTTCTAACTTCCACATTGCTTACGTTGTTTAATCGGCTGTTCTGTTTTGCAAGCCAAACAGCCCGCTCGTTCACGTCAACCATTATCACACGCAGTTTAGGATTAAGGGCGGCGGCTACAATGCCCACAGCGCCATAACCACATCCAACATCCAAAACAAAGCCTTCATTTGGGAGAAGCATAGACTCTATTAATACCCTCGTACCCAAATCTACGCGCTTTTTAGAGAAAACACCGGAGGACGCGATAAATTTAAAGGGTTTCCCGCGGAGAATTGTCTGAATAATTCTCATTTTAGGTTTAGATTTGGGATGCCCCGTAAAATAGTGGTTCGCATTTTCACTTTTGCCGTGCATTTAGGTTTCGCCGCTTTTCCAACATTTGGGGTATGTGCCTCTCGGCATAAGCACTCTTTTTGTTTCCGCTACCATGCCATGTTCCATGTCCAAAATTTCTTTTGTAGAAACTAAGGCTTTGGCTAAGGCTACTGCCTCGTTTTTTAAAGTTAAAATTGCCACCAGCGAGCCCTTTTCTATTTCAGTTTCTAAAGACAGTATCCCTGGAGCTGTTAGGTTGGCTCCGTGGCATATTGCATCCACAGCTGAGTCTCTAATGTAGATTTTGGGAACAAGAGCCAAAGCATTTTCCATGGGCTGGATAATCTTTTTCAGAAATTCGTCGTCTTTTTGTTCCCGCCATTCTGTAAACCAGTAAGCTACATCATGTAAAGTCACAGAGTCTCCGCTGTTTTCAACGAAGGGCCCAGCTCGTGTTCTACGCAGTTCTTGCATGTGCGCTCCGCAACCCAAAACTTCGCCAATATCGTAACAGAGTTTACGTATGTATGTGCCTCCCTCGCATCCAACTTTAAACAAGACGTTCCGTCCGTCCATTTCGAGGAAATCTAGGTAATAGATTTTTCTTGTCCGTAGCTGCCGCTTAACAGAGGCTCTTAAAGGCGGTCTCTGGTAGATTGTGTCTTCAAACTCTTCGAGTGCAGCCTTGACTTTGTCTTGGCTTATGTCTCCGTGGAGCTTCATGACGCAGACATATTCTTTGCCGCTGTAAAGGAGTGCTTGAACTATTTTTCTAGATTCCTCTAAGGTTATGGGCAAAACGCCGGTCACATTTGGGTTTCTCCGGCTACGCGTTAGCCTCTAGAGTCCCGCCGTGACCGACATGCTCCAGCTTTAGGATTCGCTTAACCCAAGCGGCCACCTCGTGGCTTGTTGGACCGGCTGGTTTGTCCAAGTTTATTACGCCATAGCTTATGTATTCTTTTGCCTGTCTTTCTTCTGGTTTACATCCGTACCGCGGGTCTGTTTTGCCTTCAGCCTTCACCATTAATTGACGCTTTATTTCCCAAGGAGCAATGCTTCTCGCCATTTTTCGTAACGCTCTCCAACATTAGAAAAGGGTTTAAGAGTATAAACTTTAAATTCCAGTCAAAGCTGGCTTAACTACCTGCGCCATCTCCTCAAGTTTGCCGGAACTTTTTAGGACCTCCATTATTTCTTCGTCAGATGCCCCTCGTTTAATTTCGATTTTTTCTGGAAGAGGCTCTACGTGGTTAATGTTCACCCTTCTTCGTTTTACTCCTGTAACAGCCTTGGGACCAGTTACTAAAACGAAATTTTTGTCGATAACATCGACTATCACACATTTTTTCCCAGCTTCTCTTCCAGCGAGTTTCACGCAGACTCTGCCAACTTCTATTGCCGGCATTCTAAAGCCTCCACTTTTAATGGAGTTATATGAGGTCTAAACAAGTATTTATAAATTCACCGGAAATTTTTCCCGTCAAATTGGAAATGGAGAACGCTTTACAAAGCGATAAAGAGCCATAACCACCGCAACAATTAGGCTCCAGGCAACGACAACCCTTGTGGCGAATTGGTTTATCTGGTGGGCACCAGACTGAACTGGGTCGCTGATAAAGAACACCCCCAAGATGAAAAACAGAAAGACGGAACCGAAAGCTAACACGTCAAGAGTTAATGATGGTTTAAACGTCGTGAGCTTTTTAACTGGTTTACTCTTTTGCCTCTTAATCAGAAAATAACACAGTGAGAACGACGCCGCAAAAATTATGGCAATTGCGAAGTAGCCTGTTACAGAACCCTTAGGAACATGGGGGTTTGCAAACTGGAATGTGAGAAGCGTCAATGTTTGGTAAACTATGAAGAGAGCCCACCCTAATTTTCCCATAAAGGCGTGATTCCAGTTGCGAAGCGTTATTCTGTTGGCAAAATAAAATGTTAGGATAGCTTGCAGCAAACCCCACCAAACTACATTAACAAATAAGAGACTGATGACGTTCACGCCCATCACGTTTGGATTTACAAAAACTATTCCGGTTGCAAAGGTTAAGTAGAATGTTCCGAAGAAAAATGCGATAGCCAAAAGATGTTCTTCTCCAAGTTTAAATCGGACAATTAGGTCTTCTAGAGCTAGGAAGTATGTGAAGTAGATTCCAAACAAAAGAGGGAAAAGAACCGGCTGCCTCACAAGGTTGTTTATTCCCCGCATTGAATATTCAAATAGCATGTTGAAGAGAGTGCACCAAAAGGCAATTTTGTAACGGTTGCTGTTGCCGCCGCCAAGCCCCAACATGTCTTTTTACCATCAACTGTTAAGTCATTAAACGTTCAACAACATTGTAGAGAACACTTGTTCCAAACACAAGGTTTTCTATGGAAATTCTCTCGTCTATTCCATGCACCGTCTTAAGGATTTCGCCGTAAGGCATATCCGCCCGCATCGGCTGAAAACCATAGCACACGGCACCCATTTTCCTAAAGAAGCGAGAGTCTGTTCCACCAGTAAGCAGTATAGGGGCTACGCCGCAACTGGGCTCAAACTCCTTAAGAACGCCCACAATGACTTTGTAGAGGGGAGTTTCTATCGTAGACTCTGATGGGTCGTTAGCCTGAATAATTTCAAACTCAAGTTTTTCCAAGCCAACATCCTTCAACAAATCCTTTATCTCATCCATTGCTTGCGCTGGAGCCTGCCTTGGAAGAACTCTGCAGTCAAAGACAGCTTCGCACTCTGAGGGAATTATGTTTTCTTTAACTCCGCCCTTAATCATTGTCGGCGTTATTGTCATTCTAAGTTCTGCCCTAAGCTCCTCAGCCATGTATTTATCCGTCTGAGCCAGCATGTCCAGTATTTGGTCTCCCATTTCGGGGTTGCTAAGCAAAAGAGAAATTCCGTCTTGCAAATTTTTATTTTCCTTGGCGACCTCGCTCAAAAAATGTCTAACTGTTGGAACGAGAGTTATCTTCGCCCTATGATTTCCCAGTTTCTCAACAACTTTATTCATTCGCATTATAGCGTTGTCAGCTGCCCCAGGCACTGAACCGTGTCCGGGTGTGCCCTTAGCCTTAACCTTAAACCAGAAAATTCCCTTTTCAGCCGTGTTAACCGTGTACAAGTTTTTGTCGCCAACAGGGATGGCTAAACCTCCGCCCTCATTTAGCACATAATTCGCATAAACCTTCTCAGGGTGGTTGCTCACCAGCCAGCCTGCCCCTGCCTCTCCACCCTTCTCTTCGTCGGCGGTCGCTGCCAGTATCACGTCGCCCTTCAACTTCACATTGTTTCTTTTCAAAAGCTTTAAGGCCATAACTTCGATTGCAGTCATCCCCTTCATGTCAAGTGCGCCGCGTCCCCAAACGAAACCGTCCTTAACCACTCCTCCGAAGGGGTCTACACTCCACTCATTTGGGTTGGCAGCCACCACATCCAAATGCGACAGCAAAAGCAAGCTTGGTTTTTCGCCAGTTCCTCGGATTCTAGTGACGATGTTCCCTCTTGAGGGCGCGGACTCAAAAAGTTCGCATTTGAAGCCTTCTTGCTCCAGGTTTTTCGCTAGGTATTTTGCTGCTTCGATTTCGCTTCCTGGAGGGTTTGTTGTGTTTATGCGGATTAAATCAGCCAAGAAGTTTGTGACTTCTTCCTCTACTTCTTTAAACAATTTGATTGGCATTTATGGCTCTCCCAATGTTTAGAAATGGCTGTTAATCCACTTAAGATTTCCTTAGCATGTGAGATGGAAAGCCCCGGCAACCCGCTTATTCGATTTTAGAAACTTGTTAAATGTTTGACACGCTTCTCTGGTTGGTTGAGCAGTCAATTCAATGCCTTGGGATTTTAATGCATTTTTTACTTCGGGTGAAGTCTTCATAAGCCCATAGTAGCCCGTGCCAACGACCAGTACCTCAAGCTTTGGCTCATGCCTAAAGACCTCTTGAAGATCTTCAAGACAAAGTTCATGGCCTTCCCTTCTCCACCAGCCATCAACAATCTTTTCTGGAAAAATTATGACATCCCTTGTGTATTTCTTGCCATTAATTACTATGACGCCGAACTCGTAAGAATCTATCATCTTACACTCCTCTTAACCCTATCATTGCGATTCGAAATTTAAAGCAATTAATATTCAAAAACTTTTACCGCTAGGTTATTGCAATTAAACTCCCGTGGGAGGGGCAAGGTTGGGACTGCTTCCAAGAGAATTTTATGAGAGAGACCCGGCCATCGTTGCAAAGGACATGCTTGGAAAAATTTTAGTAAGGAAACTGAATTCTGAAGTTTTGTCTGGGAAGATAGTTGAAACAGAAGCCTATTATGGAGAAAAAGATCCAGCCTCAAAAGCCTACAAAGGGAGAAAACCCTTCAACGAACTGATGTTTTTAGATGTTGGAAAAACTTTCATTTACATGGTGCATGGAAACTGGCTTCTAAACATTGTAGCACATGCAAAAGGCGATGTTGGGGCTGTTTTGATAAGGGCTGTTGAACCCATTCAAGGTGTAGAAGTCATGAAAAAAAGAAGAAATGTAAGCAGCTTGAGGGACTTGACCAGCGGTCCCGGAAAGTTGACGAAGGCTTTCGCCGTTACAAAGGATTTAAATGGAATTGACATCGCGAAAGAAGAAAGCATGTTGGTCATAATGGATGGAGAAAAGGAAAGTCTAAGCATTTGTTCATCCCACAGAATCGGCGTCAAGGCAGATTTGCCGCAAAAACTGAGATTTTTCATCGAGGGAAGCATGTTCGTTTCTTAACATTTTACAACGCTAAAGCAATTTCAGTCGCGCTTAAAATTATATTTCAGTAGTTCCTAAAGGATACCGAGGACTTCAAATGATGAGTCAACAGCCACAAGCTCGTTTACGGGAAGATTATCCCACAAAAACGGTTGGCTTAATCTCTGACACGCATATACCTTCAAGGGCTAAAAGCATCCCTAAAAGGGTTTTGGAAGTCTTTGAGAAAGTAGACTACATCGTGCACGCCGGAGATTTGGTGCAGTTGTCGGTAATAGACGAGTTAGAGCAGCTTGCACCAGTTTTAGCCGTTTACGGAAACATGGACGGCCCAGAAATCCGCGGGAAACTGCCGAAAATCAACACCTTAAAAGTTTTTGAATGGAAAATCGGGGTTACGCATGACCCGGGAACACTTTTTGGGATGGGTAAGATGCGTGAACTCGCTAAACAAAACGGCTTTAATGTTCTTGTTTATGGACATACACATAACTCGAACATAAAATGGGAAGAAAACATATTATACATAAACCCTGGGAGTCCGACAAACCCCTTGCCACCTTTTGTAACAAAACCCTCAGTGGCTTTGCTGAAAATAACAAAAGAAAAAATAGTGCCTGAAATAGTTTACATTTGACCGCCGTTAAACTTCAAGAAGAATTCATTGAATGGCTAAACACTTACCTTTTAGTTTTTAAGCCCCAAAAATACGACGTGATAAGACCGTTGACTTTCACTTTAACTTACCTCTCTCAACTATACTGGAATGTCTTTTCGCAGAGAACCTTAAAAGCAAAGATGACAGAGCGCAATATTGCGTCTGTTAGTGGGGGCACGCGACATTGGAGCGCTGTAGAAATCCGTGGGACAACAAATGCAAGAACGATGACATCGGAGTTTATATTCTTTACAAGGGAGAAAAGCTGCCAATTTGCAGGCGATGCTGGAGCAAAATAGCTGATAAAGAAATTGAGTGGTGAAGGACTCGTGGAAAAATTTAGTTTAAACATGGCTAAGTCCCTCTTGAGGAGGAATGTGAACCTTCATTTGAAAGATGGTTCGGTAATAGTGAATGTCCAATTGACTGGAATTTGCGAAGACGATTTCGGAAGGAGAAGGCTTGTTGAGTGCGTTCCATATGGAGGAAGCAAGAAAACTTTGCGGATACCACTGAAAAGCATAGCTTGGGCAGAGTTGATAAACTTGAATTTTATCCAAGTTAGCGATTAGCTACTGGATGAATAATTGTAATAGCAGAGAACAGATTTAATGTAAATTATGCTTTGTTCGCACTGCGGAGCATGCTGCAGAAAAACTGAGATGATGCTTTCCGAAATGGACATTAAGCGTTTGGAAAAGATAGGTTATAGCCCAAAAGAATTTGTACGCTATGACAGGCAAGGTTTTGCCAAACTTCGAAACCGCCGTGGACACTGCGTTTTCTATGATTTAGAGAAAAAACGCTGCAAAGTCTACAAGTTTAGACCATCGGGGTGCCGAACTTACCCGATAATATACAGCGAAGGAGAAGGAATCATCGTTGACGACCTTTGCCCATTGAAGAACACAGTTTCGAAGAGAGAATTGAAAAGGAAAGGTATAGAATTAACGAAATTGTTGCATAGGATAGATGAAGAAGCCGCGGAACGTAGGCTTCACATGAAATTGTCAAACAATCTTAAATAATGCCCAGCAAACTTTCTCAACGGTGACAAAATGCCCTGCACAGTTATAGTTGGAGCCTTCTGGGGAGACGAGGGCAAAGGAAAAATAATTTCTTACCTAGCCCTAAAAGATGAACCCGACTTTTGCGTGAGAACAGGCTCTGTTAATGCAGCCCACACTGTTTGGCTTGAGGGCAAACGTTATGCTTTGCATATGGTTCCAGCAGCCTTCGTTTACGATAAATGCCGCTTACTAATTGGCGCCGGCGCGAACGTTCACGTCGCAAAATTCCTAGAAGAAGTTGAGGCTACAAACGTTAAAAACCGCATAGGCATAGACCAGCAAGCCTCAATAATAGAGGAGAAGCATTCCATTCAAGACAAGTCAAACGCTCATCTAAAGGGAATAGGCACAACTGGGTGGGGTGTGGGACCAGCAATCGAAGAACGCGTACGCAGAACAGCAAAACTCGCAAGGGACATCCCGGAACTAAAGCCATATTTGACAGATGTGGCGTTAGAAGTCAACGATGCGTTAGACAATGGAAAAAGCGTTATATTGGAGGGTACACAGGGCTTCATGCTCTCGCTTTTCCATGGAACTTACCCCTACGTTACTGGCAGAGACACAAGCGCATCTGCAATATGCTCCGAGGCTGGCGTAGGCCCAACAAGAGTTGACGAAGTTCTAATAGTCTTCAAGTCATTCATGACCCGCGTTGGCGCTGGACCGATGCCTGGAGAGTTAACAAAGGAAGAAGCCATAAAAAGAGGCTGGTTTGAAACAGCCGCTGGAACTGGCCGTGACAGGCGCTCTGCCCCATTCAACTTTGAAATCGCAAAGAGAGCCGTTAAAATAAACGGCGCGACACAAGCTGCTTTGACAAAACTTGACAGCGTATTTCCGCAGAGTCGAGGCGCCAGAAACTATGAAGAGCTTCCAAGTGAGGCGAAGCAGTTTATAACGGAAATTGAAAAACAAACAGGTATACCAATTGTGCTTATTGGCACAGGCCCAGAAGCCCTAGATATAATTGATAGAAGAAAGTGAACACCCTTTTATTAAGCGAGTTCATGCTTAACAATGGAACTTTCTTAACGAAAAGGATAAAATCGTCAAGTACAAAGGAGTTTCAATGTCAGCGAAAGCTAACCGGCGCAAGATTCTGGGAATCACTTACCCATTCAGTGTACTTAACAAAGACCTGAAACTGGTCTTTGCCTCAAACTTGGTTGGTTCCTTTGGAGATGGACTTTACGCTTACATCTTGCCGTACTACATAACAAAAAACCTTGGAGCCAGCACGGTGGAGGTTGGAATACTCTACGCAGTTGTAGGCTTGGTTGCGGCTGTAACACTGTTCTTGGCTGGATTGTTTGCAGACAAATACGACCGCAAAAAAATCATGATTGCCGGATGGGCTGTGTGGGTGCCTGCTCCGCTAATTTTTTCGTTTGCCGGAAGCTGGCTTCAAACGCTGCCAGGGATGGTTCTTTGGGGTTTTTGGCTTGGCGGACCTACCAGCACAGCTTATATTGTGACGGCTGCCGATAGAGAAAATCTAACCTTAACTTTCACGGTTCTTTCCTCAGCATGGTCTTTTGGTTACATTTTTTCTCCAGCTTTAGGAGGTTACATCGCGGAAAAAATTGGTATGCAAATCGTTTTCTATCTAGCTTCATTTTTTTACGCTTTCGCGTGCTTGACACTACTATTAGTTAGTAGCCAAAGAGCCGTTAGCAGCATGCAAAAACCAGCGGAAAAAAGTTACTCTGCGATGGTTAAGTTCTCGATTCTCTTTGCCGCCATAATGTTTATTTTGCTACTCTTTAGACCTTTTATACCACAGTTCCTCGCAGATGCCTATCACTTCGGCGAATTCGAAATAGGTGTTTTGGGCTCAGTCGCATTTTTCGGCTCAGCAGTCTTAGGAATTCTTTTAGGAAGAGTAGGTGACAAATGGAAAAAATCCTATGCCCTCGCAGTCTCCATGGGCTTATGCAGCCTTTCACTTTGCCTATTGCTGGCATTTGGAAATTTCTACATCCTAATAATCACCTTTTTCTTGGTCGGGAGCTCCTACATAGCATGGTCTTTGATGAGCGCAATCATAGGACCAATCGCTCCAGAATCTTTCAGGGCTAGGTGGGTATCCATACCTCAAACCGTTAGTATGCTCAGTTCAACTATAGCTCCTTATGTTGGCGGGGTCCTCTACTACGAGTTTTCACCCTACTACCCATTCCTCGTGGCGATAGTAACAACAGCTTTCTTGTCGTTGTTGTTGGTTGCGAGAGCTTTTGAATGACACTTGAGCGCGCATGGTTTTCCGGAAGTTTTATTTCTGGGAAAGCTGCTCGATTCTCGATAAGACAGGTGAGCGTGATGAATAGGCAAAGTGAAACTTACACTAAACTCTCTTCAGCAATACTAATACTTGTGTTTTTAGCAGGACTAATAGCTGGAGGCATAGCAACCTATTACATTGCCTATCAAGAAATTGACAATCTAAACCGCGAAGTTTCAAACCTCCAAAATCAACTCTCCAGGCTAACAGGCTTTTCAAACATTACCTACCAAAACATAACAGTATACTACAATGACACGGTGTTATCGCAGATATACGAGGAAGTGAAAGATTCTGTTGTCCTAGTTCAAGCAAGAACCGCAGCCGGAGGAATTCAAGGCTCAGGTTTTGTCTATAACTTTTCAGGGTTAATGGTTGTAATCACGAACTATCACGTTGTGCACGGAACAATAGCCGGAAGCATAAGCGTAACGTTTTCCAATGGAAACGGATATGCTGCAACAGTAAATGGAACAGACCCCTACGCAGATTTAGCCGTTCTCGTAGTCGACGCCCCTGAATACGAGTTTAAACCTCTACAAATTGTCAGTTCCTCAACTTTAAAGGTTGGCGACCCCGTCATAGCCATTGGGAATCCTTATGGCTTGGTTGGTTCAATGACGACTGGAGTGGTAAGTGCACTCGGGAGAACAATTACAGAGGAGTACACCGGAGGCTTCGCCATCGCAAATATAATACAAACAAGCGCGCCAATAAATCCAGGAAACTCCGGAGGGCCGCTGCTAAATTATGATGGCAAAGTTGTAGGAATAACAACAGCCATAGTTTCAGACTCGCAAGGTTTAGGCTTCGCTATTCCATCAAACACGATACTTAAAGAAGTGCATTCCCTAATTACAACAGGCACTTACCATGGACATTCCTACTTGGGCATTGAGGGAATAGATATGAATTACGAAACAGCCCAAACATTGAGGGTAAACGTCACTTACGGATGGCGAATAACCAATGTTAGGACAGATGGACCCTCTGATGGAAAGTTATTAGCCAACGATATAATAGTTGCATTAAATGACACTCGAATAAGAAACGGAGATGATTTAGCAAGCTACCTCGAAGAAAAAACGCTTCCGGGAAACACTCTCAAATTGACAGTTTGGCGAAAAACCAGCAGCACATGGACAGAGACTCAAGTGTCTGTGACATTGGGAGAAAGGCCGCCTCCACCAGTCTAGCCTCCCAATACATAAACAACTAAACTCTGAAAACGTTTTTCGCGACGGTCTAATTTGCAGCAATAAAACGGTGAATAATTGGTGGGGCTGCCCGGATTTGAACCGGGGTCCCGAGCGCCCGAGGCTCAGAGCCTAGACCAAGCTAGCCGACAGCCCCTTACATTCCGTTAGGGTTTATTAAAGTAAAGTGTTCCTTAACCTTTAAACTCTTATCCCAAATAATACTTTACTACACCTTGAGGAGGAGCTGTGGCGGTTTGTCTATTCCGCATCGTGTTAGGGGAGTTAAAATTCTTAAGGCTGTTTCTTCACCTATCAGATTACAGATTTTAAACATGCTTTTTGATAGAGGCCCTCTTTCATATACGGAGTTGATGAGTTTATTGAAGATGAGCCCAAGTAGGGATGCCGGAAGGTTTGCTTATCATCTGAAGTTTTTGCTCAAGGCGGACTTGATTGAAGCCGATATTGAAACAAAAAAGTATTGTTTGACTGAGCTTGGTAAAATGGTTATTGACGTTGCGGACAAAATAGAAAAAAGAGCCTACAAACCAAAAGGCATGCTTGTTCGCACCTCAAAATTTTCCCTAGAAGAGTTTGACGCGAACAAAATTGCAAGTTCCCTGGTGAGAGAGGCAAAAATGCCAGCAGAACTGGCACATAAAGTGGCTAAGGAGGCAGAAAAGAGACTGCTTAAAGCGAAAACAAGATATTTGACCGCTCCGCTTGTCAGGGAGATTGTAAATGCGATTTTGATTGAGAAGGGTTTGGAAGAGTACCGCCATAAACTCACGCGTTTGGGATTACCAGTCCACGACGTAACCATGTTAATAGAGTTGAAAACAAAGTCTTCTCTGGGTGCAGCCTCAATAAGTGAAATGGCTGGAGAAACCGTTCTTAGAGAATACACCCTTTTAAATGTCCTTCCAAGAGATATTGCAGATGCCCACTTGTCCGGGGTTCTTCATGTTGGCGGTTTAAGCAGTTGGATTTTGAAGCCAAGCCAGATAATGCACGATTTGCGATTTTTCTTCCAAAAGGGTTTAGACATGGAGAAAATAGATGCCCTCTGTCCTTCTTATCCGCCACCCCAAAACCTAGAATCCGCGTTATCAACCGTTCTTAACGTCGCCATGCACTCTGCTAAAGAAACAGATGATACACAAACATTTGAGTATTTCAACGTTTTCCTAGCCCCTTTTATAAGAGGTCTAGATTTAACGAAAGCCAAAGAGGCTTTACGCCTATTCATAATGAACTTAAGCCAACATGTAAACGCTTCATTAAGCGTAGAACTTACAATCCCAGATTTCATCTTGGATAAGCGGGTGTATGGTTTTCATGGAGAGGACATGGGCTGCTACGGGGATTTTTTGGAAGAATGCCAGCTTTTGGCTTCGGTCATCATCGACATTTTCGCCCAAGAAAGCTCAATTAAACCATTTTTAAACCCCAAGCTAATCATAAAAATACGCCCAGAAGTGTTAACAAATGAGCGCACAAAAACAATACTTCTCAAAGCGCATCAACTAGCCTCAGAAAGGGGAATCCCATATTTCGCAAATCTTTCCGAAAAAAGTCGAAAGCACTCTGTCTTTTCCGCTTCTGGATGCAAACTTGCGGCAGACCTAAACGGAGACTGGGAAATAGACACTTTACGAACCGGCTGCCTCGGATCTGTGGCTGTCAACATGCCGAGGATTGCTTATGAATGCGAAGGCGACAAAAACAAGTTCTTTGAAATCCTCAAAGAAAGGCTTGAGATGGCAACACGCGCCTTAGAAATCAAGTATAGGGCGCTTAAACAACATAGCAAGAGCTTACTTCCATTCATTATGCAAGGTGCAAACGGCGACCAGTATTTTAGGCTTGAAAATTGTTCTCGCATAATAAATCTTGTGGGATTAAAGGAAGCTGTGGAAACCGTCTGCATGAAAAGCGTCACAGATGAGCAATCATTAGAGTTCATGGATTTAGTTGCCCAAAACATCTTAACCTTCACACACAAAATGAGCGGGAGACATGGAAAGCGGTTATTTCCAGCAGAAGTGCCATGTCCTGAAGCTTCTGAAAGATTTGCGCAACTGGACATTGAAAGATACGGTATCGGTAAAGTCAAATTTTCAGGCACAAGAGAAAGACCCTTCTACTCCTCTGTTAGAGTTCTGAACCTGAAGGACGGTGACTTTCCCCAAGAACTCCTAGCTGTACAGCGTAAGCTAAATAATTTGACTTTGGGCGGCAGCCTGACCGTAATAGAGCTTGAAGAAACATTTGATCCAGACAAACTTTTGTCATTAACAAATCGATTACTTGCGGAAAACATGGCGGAATTTTTCTCCTACAGCCGCAAACTCACTTACTGCACAAACTGTAAAAGAAGCTGGTTAAGTTTGTTGCATAAATGTCCATCATGTGGGTCAGTTAACACTTTAACCTTTTTTAATCGTTTTGCAACGGCTTAAAAGCCACAGAGTAAAGCTGGTAAACTCCTATTTTACTGCTCCCAAGGTTAGGGCTAAAAGAGCCATTCTGACAACTATGCCGCTCCAAACTTGCTGGAAATAGCGAGCGTAAGGGGTTTTGTCAACTTCAGCGGTTATTTCGTCCACGCGTGGAAGAGGATGAAGGATTATTAAATCATTTTTAACGCCACTAAGAGTTTTAAGGTCTATTCTGTAGGAACCCTTAACTTTGGCATATTCCGCTGGATCTGGGAAACGCTCTTTCTGTATTCTTGTAACATATAGGACATCGACTGTCTGAACTATTTTTTCAAGATTTGTTCGCTCGATAACAGGGATTCTTCCCTTTATTGTTTGCAAGACCTCACGCCGCATTTTAAGGGATTCCGGTGAAACAAGGTATAGCTCAACATCAAACAAGGAGAGCGCATAGGCAAGAGAGTGGACCGCTCGCCCATACCTCAAATCTCCTACAAGGGCTATCTTTAAACCGTCAATTTTACCCCGCTCCTTTTTTATTGTGTATAAGTCTAAGAGAGCCTGCGTTGGATGCTCCTCGGCACCACTGCCACCATTAATTATCGGAACCTTTGAGAATTCTGCAGCGAGCTTTGCAGCACCCTCAAGAGGATGTCTCAAAGCTATCACGTCTGCGTAGTTCTCCACCGTCCGCACAGTGTCCGCGAGGTTTTCGCCCTTCTTGACTGAGGCAATTTCCGCCTCTGCAAAGCCTATGGTGGAGCCGCCTAACTTGTGCATGGCTGCCTCAAAACTTAGGCGCGTACGCGTGCTCGGCTCAAAAAACAGTGTTGCGAGAATTTTTCCCTTTAGCATGTCTGAGCCTTTTGTGGCTATTAGCTCCATTTTTTTGGCTATGTCAAAAATATAGTCGATTTCTTCGCGTGAAAAATCCTTTATTGATATTATGTCTCTTCCCTCAAACTCCAAATCTGCACCCAAAACAACAACTTATGCAACTCTTAAATAACTTTTGTTTGAAACGCCCTATAGCAGGGCTACTGTTAAAATCTTTTATCCTTGTTCACCGTATACCTTTTGGGTGGTACTTAATATGAGCGAGACTGAATTGCGTGTTTCAAAAATTAAAGACGGCACTGTTATTGATCATATTACGGGTGGACACGCCCTAGATGTTGTTAAAATTTTGGGGATTACAGGCAGAGAGAAGAGGGTAATAACCATTGCAATTAATGTGCCGAGCAAGCGCTTCAAGGTCAAGGATATAGTTAAGGTTGAGGGACGGGAGCTTAACCCACAAGAAGTTCATAAGATTGCATTGTTAGCCCCTCACGCGACCATCAATATTATTCGCGATTATAAGGTTGTGGAAAAGCAGAGGGTTAAACTCCCGCCAGTCATTGAAAACATCATTAAGTGCGCGAATCCAGCTTGTATAAGCAACAGCAACGAGCCTGTTCAACCAAAATTCTATGTTGAAAGTGAAGAACCACTGCTTCTTAAGTGCCATTATTGTGGTTATATTTTGGAGAAAAACGATGTGCTTCAACAGTTTTAGATGATTATTCGTATTCGGAATATGAGATAATATTTATATCGTAATATACACTATTGCAATAGTGAATATGTCTGCTTGAAGACATATAGTATAGGTGTAGAACAAAAATACACAGGTGAAAAACGTTGGTTGAAACAATCGCCATAATTTTATGGAGCGTTTTTATAGTATACCTTACATGGTACTTCACGTCCGCAAAACACTACTTTCCAATAACTGACAAAGAAGCAAAAATTCTATGGAAAATCCACAAACAAAACATTAACTGCAACGCCAGAAAATGGCGCAAAATAAAACGAGGCGACAAAATTATAGGTTTCGCATGCGAATGCGGATACGAATACATACAAAAACGCCCACTAGTAATCAACCCACCCACATGCAAAACACAAACAGACGTGTCTATGTTCGAAAAACTCCACACAAGCTACAAATCCACATGAACTAAGCAAACACTACACAATCATGTATTATCAAACTTAATAATTGAAAAAATAAAAAATCCATATTTTAATGGGCTTTAGCGTTTTCGTGGCTTTCCTCTTTTCTCCTCCAGTTGGCCTTGTAGGCTTTTTACTTAGGAGGTGATCCGGCCGCAGGTTCCCCTACGGCCACCTTGTTACGACTTTTCCCCCCTCACGAAACTTGGGTTCGACGCAGCCAACAAGACCACGCCTCACCCAAGAGTCGCTCGGGTGGAACGACGGGCGGTGTGTGCAAGGAGCAGGGACGTATTCACCGCGCGATAGTGACGCGCGATTACTAGGGATTCCATGTTCACGAGGGCGGGTTGCAGCCCTCGATCCCAACTACGGCAGGCTTTAGGGATTACCTTCCCCTTTCGGGGTTGGAACCCATTTTACCTGCCATTGCAGCTCGCCTGTGG
>Ga0080004_1117406_pt1 | contig 19648 bp, 22 predicted proteins | sample WasSprMetagenome_FD_69207 | JGI IMG/M metagenome (GOLD analysis project Ga0080004, IMG submission 69207) | Sulfidic aquatic microbial communities from Washburn Spring, Yellowstone National Park, USA - WS (SPADES assembly) (version 2) | ecosystem: Environmental > Aquatic > Thermal springs > Hot...
AAACCAAATAACGAACACACAAATAAAAAGAAAGGAAAAAAGCAAAAAAATACTACCAAAAAAGATAGAAAGAAAATGGTAAAAACCTGTCATAAAAGAGCAGAGCAAACCAAAATGGCTCGCTTTCTTTCCAAGTTTGCTCAGCTTACACCAAAAAAGCTAAACCGGATACTACTTAACCGCTTGACTTGGCATCATAGGTACATAAAAATTTATATAACCCTTCATGAGCACTTTATAGTTAGATGTCGGAACCTAAGAAAGTAGATAGAAGGAAGTTTATATACGCCGGTGTCGGCGCTGCGATAATTGTCCTTGCAGGAAGTACTTTATATCTTGCGACAAAACCTGCTGAAACAGTGACTTCAGTAAGTACGTCAACTGTGCCTACAACAGTGACTTCAACATCTACCACTACATCATTTACTTCGTCAACAACCACAAAAACTAGTACACCTTGGTCTCCTGTGAAGTTGACTTGGGTTTTTCCGGGGACATCAGAACCTGAACGAGCATGGGCGCAAAACCTTACCAACCATATTAATACTGTACACCCTGGCAATGTTACTGTGGAAACTCAATTTATACCTTGGGCAAATATCAGAGACAAAATAACAGTGATGCTGCTCGCAGGAAATCCTCCTGATACTGCTTGGATGCAGTTTCAAATCAGAGAATTTGCAAAGCTAGGTTCTCTGCTTCCACTTGACGATTATGTAGCGGAATGGGATGAATTCAAGCAATTTGAGGATTTTGCTCTCGAAACCCATCGTGTAATGGGCAAGCTGTACGCTATACCCACTGAACTTGGAACGGGCCATATGCCAGGCGCAAGAGATGATCTTGTCAAGGAATACTGGGGGAAAGGATTTGATGCGGTCAAAAGCTGGGATGACTGGATTGAGTCTGCAAGAGCTGTGAATGGAAAGAAACCAGGACTATATGGTTTTGCGCTATACTTTGGCAACTTAGAATGGGCTGGGCAGCATGTGATAGATACGTTGTGCCTTGCTGAGGATATGGATGAACCTGATCTAATAAAACCTGAATTTAAAGAAAGATGGATCTCCACCTTTAAACTCTTTAAGAGCATGTATGAATTAAGTGTTCCTGGGGCTGAGAATATGACTCTTCAGGACTGCTTTAGAGCTTATGCACAGGGCTCTGCTGCTTACATTCCACGCACGGGAGCATGGTTGTACGGCAACATTGAGCCACTCAATCCTACCCTTCCACCAGATGCCCTTACATTTCGCGTTTTTCCTCCTGGGCCACATGCCAATGGAAAATCTTATTGGAGGGGGGAATCCCGTGGTGACTGCATTTTCAAAGCTTGTAAGTATCCTGACCAAGCGTTTGAAATGATCAAAGCAATGCATACCAAGGAGTTCTGTGCCCGTTTCAATGGAATTATGGAAGTACCATGCAGAAAAGATATCACTGTCGATGATGTTTTAAAGTACTCAATCTACAGTCCCCCAGAAAAATTCCGTAATTGGGCCCAGAAGACTATTGATTTGCTGAAGTTGCCGAGGAAGAAGTCGTACGTAATGCCTTCTGATGCTACATCAAAGAGGATAATCGGAACAATACTTATTGAAGTTTGCCAGAATAAACGTACACCTGAAGAAGCTGCTGATAAGGCCATAACAGATCTGAAGAATCTTTGGGGCACTGATGTCCCCTATTCGTAACCAGGATAGGATAGATGCAAATGGCCTCGCGCTCTGAGAGAGTTGGTATATATTACCAACTCCCAACCTTTTTTGTTTCTATGGCATTAATTATCTATCCGTTACTATATGTTATTTACCTTTCTTTTAATGAGCTTAACCTTTATGTTTCAATGGATACGGTTTTTGTGGGTATTAATAACTACCGGATGTTATTAAGCGATGAACACTTTGTTGAAGCCTTAACGAATTCATTCATATTTGTCTTGGGGAGTACCCCAATGCATTTTCTACTGTCTCTAGCATTTGCTCTTATTGCAAATGAAGAATTTAAGGGCAGGTCACTGTATAGGGGCATAATGTTCGCACCTTGGGTGATGCCCATAGTTGTAGCTTCGGTGATATGGAGGTGGATGTTGCATCCTGACTGGGGAATATATAATAACATATTTAGGCTGCTGGGTCTCCTTGGTGGAACGCAAACAATAGGTTGGCTAACGGATAGCAATTTGGTCTGGCTCGGAGTTTGTTATGTTAACTGGATAAAGAATTATCCTTTTATGTTTGTTAATATATTGGCAGCGCTTTCATCAGTACCAGTCGAACTTTATGAAGCAGCTAAGATCGATGGTGCAAATGCGATATCTAGGTTCAGGTACATAACTTTACCAACTATAAAACCGGTTTGCTATCTAATGTTGTTGTTGGGCGTCATCAATACATTCATAAACTTTGAAGTTATATGGTTACTTACCGAAGGAGGACCGGGTTGGGCTACAACTACTTATGGTATATATGTGTATATACTTTCATTCCAAGAGTGGAAACTTGGCTACGGCGCAGCATTTGGCATTGTAGGTCTAATTGTCAGTTTAATATTTGCGTTACTTTACATAAAATATTTTATGGAGTTGGCTAAAAAGTGAAAAAAGATCGCCTTAGAAGAGCTATCTTATATCTTTGCGTTTTTATTTCTGCAATATGGGTTATTCATCCATTTGTCTTGATGGCTTTTTATTCATTTGTCCCTGATAAGGATATTTTTTCCAGAACTCTCGTATTTCCAAGTTCATTTACTCTGGATGGATATTTTTGGGTGTTAGGTCTTCCCATGAGCCCTGACAACCCATTCAAAGGAACTTCAGGTAGCATAAACTTTTACAAAGCCGCAATGAATAGTCTAATACCTGCCTTCATAGCTGGAATAGCAGTAGTTGTCATAACAATCTTTTCAGGATACAGCCTTGCTAGATATGGCCACAACCGTGTGGTAAGGTATTTGGGCATATTATACTTAGCGAAGCAATTCTTGCCATGGGTTCTATTTATGACACCCTACTATATCATGTTTGCTACATTTAGACTGATAGATAATTTCATATCACTGATTGTGGTTTATATAGGGAGCAATCTTCCTTGGAGTGTTTGGATGATTTCTGCTTTCGTATCTGAAATTCCAGTTGACTTAGAGGAGGCGGCACTTGTTGATGGATGCAACACAAGACAGATGGTTCTTAAAATTCTGTTACCAATGATCGCTCCTGGTTTGGTAGCTGTTTTTCTATTTGCCTTCACCAACGTCTGGAATGCCTACTTAATTCCTTTGATCCTATCATCAACAATTGAAACAAAACCACTTGCTGTATTAATAGCAGAATTATTCACATGGTACGGAAGAACATATTATAGTGGTTTGTTTGCTTTATGTACTTTGACAACTGTGCCTGTGGCAGTCATGTTTGTGTACCTTCAGAAGTTCCTGATTCGAGGCCTGAGCAGAGGAGCTGTGAAGGGATAAAGCTACAATCGTCGGAGGAAACTTCGAATGGATGCTTGTTAAGATCACTACTAACGAAGGATTTTCAGGATTAGAAGAGCCCTTTATTCCTGAAGAACCAAACCAGGAATCGAGCTCAACGAGGAAGAAGGGGTTAAGCATTTGAAAAAAGGTGAATGTTCTATCTAGAGCCATACATCGCTTTGTCCTTCTTGAGTTAAAGTCCATAACTTCCCCAATTACTTAGAGATGGCTACCACTATTTATGATCCTTTATGATTCTTTCGTCCCTGTAAGTTGCCACTAAATCGGAGGTTTGGACAGCCATTCGGGTCGAGGAGGATACGCGTTGCTCAATGGCCCTCCTGCTTCAAGAAGTTTCCTTGAATATGTCTCCTGTAGTTCCCGCTCTAAACTTTTCTTCACAACATCTTCAACTTTTTCTTTGGGTATAACGACGACGCCATCATCATCGCCTATTAGAATGTCACCTAGGATAGTTTAAGCTAAGTGGACTTGAGAGCGAGCCAGATAGATAGATGCCATAAGCTCCTTCAACAGGCCGAGATCATTTCTCAAAGAATACTTTGAAAGGTGGATCCTGTAAACTTCCACCTTCCAACAAGCCAGATAGCGGACTCGAACTCAAGCCACTAAAGCGCACTCAAGAGGATGTCTATATAGTTTTCCTTTTGCAACCTCATATTAAAAATTCGCTTTCAGGCTCCTTGTTCGAACTCTCCTCCAAAAGGGTGCAGAAGAAGTCTCTTTGCCATCGTCCAAACTATAAAGCAGCATACCTAAAACAAACAGACCCAGCGGGAAACAAAGTACACATCATATACAGACAAATTTATGCGACGTCGCATAAATTTGAGCACAGCATTCTATGCTGATTAAAGTTCTTTGCATATAATCCAGAGCAATTAATGTGAAAAAATTTATATACACTAGAAAAAATTCCATAAGTATGGCAAAGGAAATAACTGTAGCGGTGTTGACTGAGCCAAGGAAAATTGAAATAAAGAAAATTCCTTGGCCAATGCTCCATGAGAACGAAATACTTCTTAAGATGGAAATGTGCGGTGTTTGTGGTACTGATGTACACTATTATCGAGGGGCTTTACATCCAAGTGGTGCAACGATTTATCCAATTATACTAGGGCATGAGATAGTTGGTACTGTTGAAGAAGTTGGGAAAAAAGCAAACGAGACTATGAAAATAACAGAAGGTACACTACAAAAGGGGGATCGGGTTGTTGTATTTGGGGCCATAACCTGCGACAAGTGTTGGGGATGTAGACATTTTGGTAACGTAAATCATTTAGACTGCACAGCACGTCCACCGGGCCCCAAAGGTTTTCAGGACTATATAGTATTGCCACCTAATACTCTAATTTGGAAAATCCCAGACGATGTTCCTTTTGAAGTCGCAGTCCTTGCGGATCCTCTGGCAATTGGTGTGAGGGCAGTAGATGAAATATTATCTTTGGGCACGTTAAGTAACAATGCCTTATTACCATATAGTGGTACTGTTGTCATTCAAGGTTCAGGAGCGGTAGGTGTATTAGCGGCAGCCGCTTGCAGGATTGCAGGAGCCGGAAAGATCATAATGACTGGTTCACCAGCGTCAAGACTTAAGATAGCAGAAGATCTTGGGGTTGTTGACTGCACAATAGACATCAAAGAAGTTGGATTAGAAGAACGAATAAAAAAAGTTCTCGAGATGACTCCTGGTGGATATGGCGCAGATGTTGTCATTGAAGCTGCTGGGGCTCCTGAGGCTTTCCTTGAAGGTCTTAAAATGGTAAGAAAGGGTGGCACATTTATCGAAATGGGTAACTTCCTTGATGTAGGTAGGCCAGTTCAGCTCAACGTCTGTAGAGACCTATGCTATAAAGACTTTAATCTACATACAATATGGGCCCCATCACCCCGACACTTTGAGAAAGCAATAAACATGTTAGTAAATAATAGACATCGCTATCACTTCGAAAAACTAGTCACACATAAGTTCAAACTGGTTGATGTAGCAAAAGCTCTGGAAACTGCAGCTAAAGAAGAATGCTTGAAAGCCGTGATAATCGGTTAGATCAATACTATTTAATTTTAGTGTTTGACTGAAAACGAAAACCTTTGTTGGCGTGACAGCATACCGTGCCGTGAAGAGGGCTGGAATAAGGTTGGGGCAGAAGGTTGCGGTAATAGGCATAGGTGGAGGTGGGCACATGAGCCTACAATTCGCGAAGCTTGCTGGAGCGGAAACAGCTGCCGTGGACAGGTCGGAGGCGCAGCTAAACCTGGCGAGGGAGCTTGGAGCAGACCACACACTGCTATCAGAGCAGGTTGAAGAATATGTCAAAGAAAGGGGAAAGTTTGACGTCGTAATGGTGCATGCGCTATCACAGAAGGCCGTAGACCAGGCGACGAAGATCGTGAAACGCGGTGGCACAATACTCATGGCAGTCCTAGGGCAGGTGAACGTCATCTTCCCAGAGGAAATAAAGATCGTACCAAGCGTGATAGGCTCAAGACAGGACATGAATGAAACACTAAAAATAGCGTCAACAAAAAAGATAAAGGTAAAATACACAACATACAAACTTAACGAAGCAGAACAAGTACTAACAAAACTCAAAAAAGGACAAATAATAGGAAGAGCAGTACAAACACCATAAACGAAACTACCTCATAAGAAAACCTTATGATATAATATTCTTTCATGTAGGCTCTTGTGGTGGGCTCGAGCCCACTCTCAGGCTTCATAGAGGGTCAAACGTCTTATGTAAATTCTATTCCTTGTTTTCTTAAGGTAGCATGTATTTTTGATATAGACGTTTTTCTTGGACTAGTGTTTTCTTCTACTGCTAGGGCTGCGGCCACTCCAGAGGCTTGGCCTGTAGCCATACATATGGGCGCTATTCTTACCGATGCAAGGGCTTCATGTGTTGTTGAAATGCATCTTCCGCTTACCAATATGTTCTCAAGCCCCTTTGGTAGTAGACATCTGTATGGAATGTCGTATGGGCCTTCAAATAGTGAAAAAGACCATTTTCCACTTTTAGGATCATGCACATCTGTGTGAGCCCATTTTGCTCTGACCACGACATCATTGAATTTTCTTCCCTTTTGAAGATCATCAAATGTGAGAATATAGTCGCCTACGATTCTTCTGGTTTCGCGAACGCCTATCTGGAAACCAGAATCTATAAGGTATGCGTTTTCGAATCCTGGAACATACTTTTTAGCAAACTTCAAGATCTCCTTGATTGATTTTCTACCTCTAATTTCGGCTTCAGTCAATTCAAAGGCATTTAAAGCGTCTACATTATGTATGGCCAAAGTGTTCACACAGATTTCCCCCTCTCTTGGCATAAGATGGAAATTGAAGCCGATTTCTCTTATGTGACCTGGAGAAAGGTCTCCATTTTCTATAGCTTTGTTTACGAGCTTGTGGAAGCCAGCTATTATGCAAGATTTAGTATAATCTTGCATATATTTCCCCAACCTTGGATGCCCCCCAAACTCGTCTGGATTATTTTTGAAGTATTCAAATACCTTATTAAGGTTCACATTTCCTATTCTAAAGCATGGCGTAAGGGCCATGTAACCCTTTTCAAATTGAGCGCCTGATAATGCTGCAACATCCCCGTCTCCCGTTGCATCTATGACAACCTTAGCTTTTATAGCCTGTCGCCCTGACTTGTTTTCGACTATAACACCATAAACTTCCTTTTCTCTTACCAGGGAACCAACAACCATAGAATGTAGGAGCAACCTCACACCAGCTTCTTCAAGCATTTCTAGAACTATAAGTTTGAACATTTCAGGATCGAATGCGGAACCAGTCTCCCAAAATGTGTAAGGCATCTCAAACTTTTCTCTCCGGCCTTCAATCAACGCACCTTCACCTTTGAGACGCTCATATATTTCTCTAGGAATACCCTTTACTTCAAGTAGTTGTATGGGGTCAAAGTGGGGAACCATAGCTGTAGTCAATGTTCCACCAAGTATGCCATAACGCTCTATTAGTAGAACATCAGCACCCTCCCTCGCAGCGGCAATTGCAGCGGATATTCCAGCCGGACCAGCGCCTACAACAACAACATTCACATCCTTAATGACAGGAATTTGCCTTTGAGATTCAGTTATTACATTCACGTAATTGGGATTTGCAAACTAATTATATAAATCTTTTTAAAAAAATATTAAAATTTATATTTTAGATAAATTATCATTCATGGTATGAAAGTTACTTTCAACATGGGTAAGAAAATTTTTGATTTATGCTTTGATGAAGACACTAGGCAGGAGCTATTTTCTTTAGTTGATGTAATAGGGGATATTAAAGAGCAAATTTCTTTAGAGGATTTAAAGAAAAATCTAGGCGAATGTGAGGGTTGTATTGCCGGATGGAATTCAATTAGCTTTACAAAGGATATTTTAGATTATGCGCCTAAATTAAAAGTCATCTTTTTCGCCTGCGGCAGCATCAAACCGTATGTTTCGGATGAAGTTTGGAATAGGGGTATTAGGGTGACAAGTGCAGCTAACATTAACGCAATACCCGTTGCCGAATTCACACTAGGTATGATACTGCTTTCCTTAAAGCACGTGTTCAAGTTCAATAACGAACTCCACGAAAAGGGGCCAATGGCGTGGAGGGAAACATTTTCAAAGGACATGGTTCCAGGTTACTATAAAAGCACTGTAGGCATAGTAGGCTTTGGACAAGTAAGCAAGCACCTACTAAAACTCCTTAACCATTCGATTTACAAATTTTAATATACTCGAAGCATCTTTCGGAAGAAGAAGCTAGAAGATTTAAAGCAAAAAAGGTTTCTCTAGAAGAACTTATGTCAAGAAGTGATGTGATAACAATCCATGCTGCAAACATTCCCCAAAATAGACACCTCATAAACCGGGAAATGTTATCTAGAATGGAGGATGGAGCCGTCCTCATAAACACTTCAAGAGGTCTCCTAGTAGATGAAGAAGCCCTACTCAACGAATTGCGAACTGGAAGAATTTACGCATGCCTGGACGTTTTCAACATTGAACCCCCCACCAGAAGAAAGCGAATTCTACAAATTGAAAAATTGTATAATAACACCACATATTGCAGGAAGCATCAACAACGAATGCTATAGACTCGGAAGGCAAATCCTAAAAGAAATAAAACACTATTTAGCAGGCGAAAACTTTGAACTTGAAATTAAAAAAAATATAGTTGATGTGATCGCTTAGTACATAGAATTTTATAGTTGCCAAGTTTTCGTCTCGTTCGATTTGTGCTAACCTTCTTTCGTGTAATCTTTAGGTGTAATCCCGATCGACAGTTTTGTTTCATATAGTTCTTCGATTATTCTTTGGTCGACTGTTTACCATATCCTTTTTTGTTTAAGCATAGATTATCTTTAGCTCTTGTACCAGCCTCTAAGCTTCAAATATTCTGGTAGTGTCTTGTTCAATTTTACTACAGTATTGCCAGATTTCCTGTTGGGTTCTGTGAGGAGGCGCTGTGGTAGTGAGTCCTCTTTTCCTGTTATGCCATGTTTTATGTTAAATTGCCTTTTCAGGTTGTAGACTCTTTCTCCGGCGTGTAGGGCGTCTTCTATGCTAAAGTTTTGAATTGTTACAGCATTAAACACCCTAATAAATCGAGAGAGGGTGCCATACCTCGTCCAAGATATAAGGCACCATCCCGCTGCTGTGAGAAAAGCCCACCATTCTTCTATGGTTTTAGTGACTAAAGCCTTGTTCTCTACTAAAGTTCTATCACCATAGTCTCTATCTACTCCAATTTCCGGAAATCTTTGGCCCATCGCTTCAACAGACAACGATATTCCTTCGTTATGGTCTGCTCCTACTGGACAGCATGCAAAATGTGGTCCTCCCCCTTGAAAAGCTCGGGGATCGTGTGCTGGAATCTCTAGACCCTTGACGTGCATTGCATATTCTTCTGACCCCCTTTCCTATTAGCATTGAAGCACATCTAGAACCTTCTGCGAGAACATTCCCAAAACCTTCTCTTCTAGCAATCTTATGAATTAATTCTATAGTTGCATCCGCGTTTCCAAACCTTAGCTCTAGGCCATCGACTTCTTCCCTAGAAAGTATTCCCCTTTCATAGCATTCCATTGCGAAGGCTATTGTGCCTCCCGCTGATATCGTGTCAATACCTATCTGTTGCATAGGTCGTTGAGCATGTTTACCGCGTAGACATCGTCTATCCCACAGTTTGACCCAAGCATGCTCATTGTTTCATATTCTACGCCTTCTACATCGTCTTCTCTTAGAGTATATTTTCCTTCACCCTTTCTTGAAACCCTCCTACAGCCTATAGCGCACATGTAGCAGGTGTTATTTCTTGCAAGAATTTTCTGGAAACCTCCTGGGTACGCGAGCTTTTTAACCCTGTTTTCGTCAAATTCTCCGAAGTGTTCATTTGCAAAATTGTATGTGGGGCTGTCACCGATCAAGACTAGGGACTCGTAGCTTCCCATTGTTCCAGCCTCCCGCATTCTCGCCTCAGAAGGAGAACCTCGATAACATTCTAATACTTCATTCATTACCTGATCGAGTGCTTTAGGGTCCGCGACCTCGACCTTGCCCGTGCCCTTTACCGCTATAGCCTTGAGCCTCTTGTACCCCATTCCTGCGCCTACACCACATCTTGCGGCAGCCCTTCCAGCGTCATCGTGCATTATCGCAGCGTACCTTACAAGGTTTTCTCCAGCCGGGCCGATGCACGCGACCTCAAACCTCCTGTCTCCAAGGTCACTGCATATCGCCCTATCGCATTTTCTAGCATCTATACCCCAGTACGCTGAAGCATCACGTAACTCAACATCTCCATCATTAACATGTAAGTATACAGGTTTCTCGCTCACCCCTGAAAATATTATCATGTCGTAGCCTGCAAACTTCAGCGTCGGCCCAAAAAAAACCCTCCGGCACTAGCATCGCCGAAGCATCCAGTAAGAGGGGACTTTGTAACAACAGAAAATCTTCCACTACTCTGCACCATCGCGCCAGTAACGGGTCCAGTGGTAAAAATCAGAAGGTTCAGCGGATCGAATGCTCCAGCCCAAGAAAGAACCTCATCATACAAAACCTTTCCAGCGGCACCAACACCTCCGACATAATCCTTGACAAGCTGCCTATCCAGCGGCTCTACAGAAACCTTCTTTGTAGACAGGTTGACCCTAACAACCTTACCCCTATAACCAAACCACATGCCCTCCAGGGCTCTTCAAAAAGATTTAAGTTTTTATTTTAGTTCTTGCCTAAGCGATGTCTTTGGTAGAAATAGGGCTTAGATACGGCAAAAGTGTACAGAAAGTTGATCTGCGCCCAAACAACATCTCATGTATGGCTAAAACTCGTAAGCTTCCAACATTAGAGAGCTTTGAGTCTGTAATCCCCCAAACCTTGGACAACCCTATAGGCTCAGAGCCTTTGAAAAAGATCGTCGCTTCGAATTCGAGGGTTGCCTTAATCATTGACGATATAATGAGGCCCACTCCAGCAAGCAAGATATTACCTATTATCATACGGAGACTTGGACAGCAAGGTGTGGATAAGAAGAACATGTACATAGTTATGGCTACTGGTGCACACGAGAAGCCTACTCTAGAACAGGTTAAAGGTAAGGTTGGAGAAGATGTATTAAATAGTGTAGAAGTGTATTTGCACAATTGCCTGAACAAGAAGGAACTCGAGTTGGTAGGCTTTTCTTCTTCAGGCACACCCATATGGGTTAACAAGAAGGTTCTGGAGGCTGACGTAAAAATCGGCATTGGAATGATCAAACCTCATCCTTGGGCTGGATTCGGTGGCGGAGCAAAAATAATCCTGCCCGGCGTCTCATCTTGGGAGGCAATAGGAAGAAACCACTTTCTGGCAACATCAGAAGATGCGAGAATAGGAAATGTTGATGGAAATCCTGTTAGAAGGGATACAGAAGAGGTAGCATCTAGAGTTGGATTAGACATGATAATTAACACCATATTAGATGATGATGGGCATCTAATTGATGTTGTTGCGGGAGACATGATAAGAGCACATCGCAGAGGTGTGGAAACGGTGAGAAAGATGTTTGAAAACAGAATAGAAGAAGCACTGGATGTCATGGTCTGGGCCTTCGGGCCCAAAGACGACAACGCGTGGGACGTGATCACGGGCGGCTTCATTGGAGCGCATAGGAGGCTTCTAAAAGATGGCGGAACACTAATTTTGGTTGCAGAATGTAGGAATGGCCTCTACAAGTATGGTCACGGACACCTAGACTTTAGTGGCAAAATTGCTGACTACAGTAAAGTGATAGAAATGCTAAAATCTAAGATGGACCCTGATGAAATACTTTCTGAAACGATAAGAGGAAGCATGCCATACCTAGAAGTTGGAGTTAAAGCATATATTCTTGCAAACCTTACAAGAAAAAAGAACATCATAATTGTTTCAGAAAACATTAAAAAAGAGGAGGTAAGCTGGCTAGGGACGACAACAAAAACGGTGCAGGAAGCACTCTCTCAAGCACTGCAAACGCAAGGAAGGGATGCCAGAATTGGAATAATACCCGAATTCTATACCTCGAGGGCGTACATTAGCATTTGATTCTATAAGAATACTAATCATTCTTCTCCTAATATAAGTAAGTTTATGGCAGGTTGTAAAAGAGGGGCAGATTAATATGGTATGTCAAATTGGTGGTTTAGTTAGCCATTCAGGCTTAGGCGGATATGCTTCACTTAATGGCCTTCCCGCCTCTAAAAGTTTTCTTGCATATATTTCAATTTTCTCACGCTCAAGCCCCCTTTTAGCCACTTCTTCAACCAACTCTTTAGGTATTACAACAACGCCGTCATCATCTCCTATTAGTACATCACCAGGCACCACTAAAACTCCGCCACATTGAATCATCACATTAGCTACAACAGGCATAACGTGCGGTGTAATTGACGGTTGTACCCCCCGTGCAAAAATAGGCATCTTCAATGTTTTTACATAAGGGCTATCACGTATTGAGCCGTCAAAAACCATGCCACCTGCACCCTTCACATAATAGCCTGTGATCATGATATCACCCATACCGCCATAGCCCATGTATACACCAGCATCAACTACAACGATATCTCCTTTTTGTATTTCATTTGCAAGTTGAAACGGGGCTGATGTTCGGAACCATTCTGGTGTATACTTTTTATCCTCTCTCATTGGAAGATAATGTAAGGTTTGTGCAGGGCCCACCATTTTGGCACCATTATTTAGTGGCATTATCCCTTCCATAAAGGTAGAAGAAATACCCATGTTATACAGTACCCCCCAGGCTGTCGCTGAAGAAATTTCCTTTAAGTCCTCCAGAACCTTTTTAGAAGGGCGTTCAACCTTTATGACTTCAAACAATTTTCCCACCAAAAACATGGTAAAGAAATAAATATTTAACCTTTTGATATTAGTATGCTTTTATATCAATTTTGTGACGGCTTAATCCTTTAATAAAATATTAAAAAGTATATATAGTTTGCAGAAAAAGCGTTAAATGCACGGAAATGGTGGTATAAGAATGAAAATAACAGATATAAAAGCTACTAGTATAGAAGGGAATTTTGAGTGGATAATCGTAGAAATTCAAACGGATGAAGGAATCACAGGGACTGGAGAGTCCTTTACTGGAGTTGGAGTAAAAGAATCTTTTTACAGCGAATGTAGTCATGGAGTTGATGTTAAAGAAATTTGGAGCATAAAAAATATTCTTATTGGAGAAGATCCAAGAAATGTCGAAAGATTAAGCAGAAAACTTTACACAAGCCTATCAGGAATCGTTGGCCATGCGGGCACACTCATCCATGTAATAAGCGGAGTTGAAATGGCTCTCTGGGATTTGACTGGTAAGGCACTTGATGTGCCTATCTATAGGCTTTTAGGAGGAAAATACAGGGACAAAATTAGAGTCTACGCTGACTGTCATGCAGGCAAGTCTGAAGATCCACAATCATGGGCAGAAAGAGCAAAAGAGGTAAAAAGTAAAGGTTTTACAGCATTAAAATTTGACGTTGATAAACCATCGCATCGAGGCCCAAGCTATAATCGCTGTCTCTCGAATAGTGAAATCAAGCTAATGGTTAAGCAGGTTGAAGCTGTTAGAGAGGCAATAGGCGATGATGTTGACTTAGCAATCGATTGCCACTGGAAATATAATACAAATGATGCTATCAAGCTAGCGAACGCATTGGAGCCCTACAATCTGTGGTGGCTAGAAGATCCTGTCCCCCAAGAAAACAGTGAAGCCATGAAAAAGGTAACAGATTCAACCAACACACCAATATGCACAGGTGAAAATCTGTACACAAAATATGGCTTTAGAGACCTTATCGTCAATCAGGCTGCCGACATAGTTGCCCCTGACATATCGAAGGTTGGTGGCTTGATGGAGACAAAAAAAATCGCTGAACTAGCGGACCTATATTATATATCGGTTGCACCACATAACATATGTAGTCCAATTGGCACAGTAGCCGCCTGCCACGTTTGCGCCACTATTCCCAACTTTATAGCGTTAGAATTCCATGCCATTGATGTTCCATGGTGGGCTAAATTGATTAAGAAAGGTAGTCAATTAATTGAAGAAGGCTATATAAAGGTACCAGAAGAGCCAGGGCTTGGTATCGAAATTAACGAAGATGAAATAGTTAAGCATCTCAAAAGAGGAGCTGAAAATCTTTGGAATAAGAGAAAATAGTGAAAGTAGCTTTTTGTTTTATCAATTTAAGTTTTCTTCAGAAAATATCATCTTTATATTTGCCCCATTTTTTCCAGTATTCTATTTGTTCGTGTCTTAGGCGTTCCATCATGTCTTCCATTGTTAGCCCGCTTGGAAGTTTTTGCTTCACGTATTCTTTTATTACCTCTGGCTCTACTAGGGCGCCAGTTTCTTTTAGCCTCTTTTTGAGGAGGTTTATGTCCAGTTGTCGTGGTGTGGTTTTTGTTTTGACGCAGAGTGCTGCCGCCGTGCCTGCGGCCTGGCCTGTTGACATTGCAGTTGGTATGTCTTTAATATTATTATATGCTCCAAGTCTTGCACCCATAAAGGTTGAACCTGGAATTACTGATATGCCATTACCGCATACTAGGAGACTGTCAACGTTTTTAGGTATTAGACACCTATAAGGTATTTGTATGAACCATGCGTGGCGGTGTCCGTAGGCGACGCCGTCTTCAAATTCCCTCTTTTCTAGCAGGTCTTTTCCTGTTAGTGTGTATTCTCCTATTATGTGTCTTGTGTCTCTTACTCCTATTTGGACTCCTGTTGTTTCTATTCTGGCGTTTTCGAATCCTGGAATGTATTTTTTTAGGAAGTTTATTTCTGACATGTACTGTTTTGTAGCCTCAATTTCTGCGTGGGTTAGGTCCTCTACTTTGGTGCCGTCGACATTCTCTACGGTGCCACCCCATAGGATTGCTCCGTCTTCTGTAACCCAGTGGCTGAGCTCCGGCTTCTCATGACCCCAATAGTTTACCATATCTCTTCTCCTCTCTCTGTAGTATGGCAGTTCTCCTCTCTCTTTCGCCTTTTTTATTGCATTCTTGAATCCTGGATCCCTTTTAGAGTATTCTGACACCTTGTTCCAGTCGACGTGGCTTAGTCTTACAAGCTTTGTCATGGCGAAAAGTCTTTTTTGAGGGTCTTCTGGATGCCCCTTATAGAATGGTGCTCCAGCGGCTGCTGCAACATCACAGTCTGAGGTTGCGTCAACCACAATATCCGCCTCTATCGCCTGAAGTCCGGACTTGCTTGCGACAACAGCACCCTAACCCTATTATCTTCCACAAGGGCGTCTACTATAAAGGAGTGGAACTGGATCTTCACCCCCGCTTCCTCCGCCATCTGAAGCAACACCCACTTAGCCATCTCATTGTCGTAGGCAACAGTAAACCCAGCATCACCCTTGTCGAAGTGCAGTATGGGATTGTTTGGCGGATCATCTGGGCATAAACGTGCATAACCATTTTGCATTAGCCTGTCAACAATCTCTTTCCCAATGCCGCAAAAGGGCATACTCTCTAGCACCACCATATTTCCGCCAGTGAACATTCCACCCAAAAAACCATATCGTTCCACAACAAGCGTTTCAACACCCTCTCTTGCAGCCGCAATAGCTGCTATGGCGCCAGAGACGCCGCCACCAGCAACCAAAACACTAGTCTTTCTAAATTTCATATTTCCTTAGCACCATATCTCATCTTTAAGTAATCATTAATAAACTTTAATATACTGTAAAGTTTTGCGCACCAATTACCCTTTTACAGCTCCAAATGTTAGCCCTTTAATTATATATTTTTGTACTAAAGCTACAAAAATGATTGTAGGTATAATATATACCGTACCATATGCACACATGGGGCCCCAAAATACACCTTCTTCAGCATAGAATCCTAATGCGGCAATTGGCATCGTTTTCGAGTTCACAGCAGTAAGAAACAAGGCTATAATAAAGTCATTCCAAGCGAAGATGAAGCTGAATACTGCAACTACAGCTAGTCCGGGAGCTAAAAGGGGTAGAATAATTCTAAAAAGTGCTTGCATACGTGTGCAACCGTCAACCAAAGCAGACTCCTCAACTTCAACAGGAAGTTCTTTGAAAAAACCATATAATATCCATGTTCCAAAAGCTATGTTAAAAGCACTATAAGGTCCAATAAGCCCTGGTAGTGTGTCACGTAAGCCTATACTGTTTACGAAAATATAAATTGGTACAGCAGCAGCTACAGGCGGTATCATTCTTATAACAATAAGACTAAAAGCAATCGGCTTTCTACCCCAATAGTTAAACCTTGCCAAGCTATACGCTATTAAAATTATTGTCGAGACTGATAAAAGAGTAGTTACGGTAGCCACAATTATACTATTCGGTAAATATATCTCTATTATCCTACGCCCTTCCTGTGGTGCCATCGCAGTTACATCTGCACTAAACAAAAACCAAAGCCAATTATCTAGTGTTGGCTCAAAAAATATTATTTTTGGAGGCCAAGTAACAATATCTAAACTCCTCTTAAAAGAAATGGAAATCATATACAATATAGGGAAAGCGAAAACTAGTGCCACAAATATTGCCAAAACATATATAACAAAGGTGCTGACCTTCTTCTTTAACTTTTTCACGTTCAAAATTTCATCTCCCTATACAAATATCTGATGTAGATAGAAGTGATGGCGAGGGTAATTATAAGCAAAATATAAGAAATTGCTGAAGAGAAGCCTAAATCCCAAACTCGATAGGTATAATAATAGAGGTAAGGTCCAAGTAAGAGAGCTGAATTACCAACACCCGTAATTGAACTAAATAGTATAAAAACAAAATCAGTTGTCCTCAAAATGAAAACGGTCCTAAATAGCATGGCGATAACCACCAAAGGAAGCAACCAAGGCCACGTAATATATCTGAAGGTTTGAAAAACGTTAGCACCATCGATTTTAGCAGCCTCTAACTGGGATTGAGGAATAGCCTGTAACCCAGCCAACAATATGAAAGCAACAAATGGAGTGTTATTCCAGACTTCAACAATTATGAGGGAGGGAATAGAATATTGTGGTGCTGATAACCAGGGAATCTTTCGCATTCCAAGAAGTTCTAAGAAATAGTTCAAAATTCCATAGTCGGTGTGTAAAATCAGCCGAAACATTAATGCCGCAACCACTGGCGCCATCATCATTGGAAGAAGTAATATAGTTCTAAATATTCTACTACCCCTTAATTCTCTATTATAGAGTAGTGCAATACCAAGACCTAAAATGAATTCTAACATCAGCGATGGCACTGCAAAAAATAATGTATTCTTTATTGCTATCATAAATAATGGGTCAGTTAAGACTTCTACATAATTCTTTAAGCCAACAGGTTTCATGGAGATTCCGAGGATGGGAGAGTTGGTATAGAAACTCATGATAAAAGAAATGTACCAGGGGTACAGAAGAAATGTCACTATTACAGTAAATCCAGGCAATAAAAGAAGATAGGGGAATTTTTTCAGCATAGTTGGCACAGTCAAGGAGGTTAGAGTGAACTAACCGTAAGTAGATTTAATGATTTCTTCTTCCTTTTTCCATATAGCTTTAGTTGCCTCTTCAGGTGTCTTGTGCCCTAATAACGCCTCAGTAACTTCATCTGCAAAGGCTTTAAGCAACTGTGCATGAGGTTTAGTAGAAATTGAGGGTCTGAGCGTAGGTGCAGTGATTTTATGTGCATTGCGCCAATCTTCAGGGAAACGGGCTTTAAACTCTGGATCATCAAAAACGTCAATTCTGGTTGGTACGTTGGCGCCATCGACTGCTGCCCTGAGCTGTGCATTATAATCTAGCAAGAACAATAGAGCCTGATAAGCGGCCTCCTTGCGTTCCGGTGCTATAAACGAGTTTATGCCAAAACTCCATCCACCGAAGTGGTCCATACGTCGTCCTACTGAATCTTCTTTATACATGTCCCAGAAGAGAGGACTATATCCTGTCTTCCCAGCAACTACTGACTGTTTCGGATCCTCTACTAATATTACTCTAGGTGCGTACATGGTAGCGTGTGCAAGTTTACCTTGCTGGAAGGTGCCTAAAGTGTCCATAATTCCATAGGACAATATTCCTTCAGGTAATAGACCCATATCAAACCACCTTTTCCAATACGCCAGTATTTCAGCAAATTTTATTCCGTTAGGGTCATAGGGTGTGACTTGAGGAGGAATTTTTGTATCATCTATATCTATTGCACCATGAGCCATCATCCAGCCATGTGAAACCTCCCATATATTGTCAGGACCACCTAATTCTTGACACCATCCATAAATACCCTCCTTTTCCTTTAGAAGTTTCATATTTTCTTCAAGCTCTTTCATATTTCTTGGTAGACTGAGCTTATATTTTTCATATAAGTCTTTGCGATAGTAGAACAGTTCACCTAACCCAGCCCTCATCGGAATCCCTCTTTGTATGCCAGCATATTGACCTAAAGCCCAATTTCCTGCAAGTTTCTCTTTAATGAACTCTTCTGAAGGGCCAAATTTTCTTATATACGGTGCTAGATCTTCAAAAAATTCACCCATTGTAGCCCTCCACCCAACCTGTAACGGCATAAGATCATATGTAGTGCTTTTTGCCGCAAATTCTGTCATCTGTTTCTCAAATTGTGCCTCCCAGGGTATCGGATCAAGTATCATCTTTACACCTGATGCTTTTTCATACATTTTGAACATAATTTCCGCTGGCGGCCCCATGCCTCCTTTCTGTATAAGTGCCGTTAACTTGTCTATTTTCGGAGTCGTAGTAACAGTTGTTACGGATGTAGTTGTGATCATAGATGTTGTAGGCACTGTAGTTGTTGCAACCGACGTAGTTGTGACCACAGAAGTTGTTGGTACTGTTGTTGATGTTGTTACTGTTACTACTGGAGGATTCATGGCTACGTATGTTGCAGCACCTATAGCGATTAAGGCAACTGCACCAAGGCCTGCGTAGATAAATTTCCTTCTATCCACCTTTTTAGGTTCAGACATATCTTTTCGAGTCTTAGATGTTGGTGATGCTTGTTTATATACTTTTTCTTCTTAAGTCTAGCAATTTTTTAAAGAAAGTTAAAATTTTTTTGCAGTATTTTTTATATAATGCTCTCTGTTGTGACATACTTGATGTTTGTCTTTCTTCTCGTAAGCCGCCTGACTTTCGAACTCTGGTGGGATTGAAATGGTTTCATTTGAGCGTCTGCCAACATGTGCTAGATGGTTTCTTTTTTGAACGTTTACACGGCTGTGAATATGTTTGATTTAGGGTGAGTGGAAGGGTGGTTTAGAGAGCGATCAAACCATGCTAGGATCGTGTTACCCGATTCCATCTTTCGACTGGATTCATGCCGGCCTTTCTCCTGTCTCCCTCAATTTTCTCTTTATGGTCGATAGATTTCCGAGTCCTCCGTGTCTATCTCAAACTTTATCTCATTTCTTATCTCCTCTCTTAGTTCTCTTAGCCAGAATTTTGGCCTATTGAGGATTCCGTAGGCTTCTCTTGGGAAGCCGAATGTTGTTAGGACTGTTTCAGCCGCGTCCAAAAGCATTTCACGATATTTCTTTCTGTCGAAGTTTACGTTGGTGCCTGCTAGCTCTAATGGTGTTGTGCGGCAGAGTGGGTTGTGGTGTTCTGAGTCCCTTTAGA
>Ga0080004_1128321_pt1 | contig 19630 bp, 31 predicted proteins | sample WasSprMetagenome_FD_69207 | JGI IMG/M metagenome (GOLD analysis project Ga0080004, IMG submission 69207) | Sulfidic aquatic microbial communities from Washburn Spring, Yellowstone National Park, USA - WS (SPADES assembly) (version 2) | ecosystem: Environmental > Aquatic > Thermal springs > Hot...
AAGATAAGCTCAACAGCTTTTGGATGTATTTACCCACTTTTGTTTTGTTAATTTTGGTTATTGGAGTAATAGCTATAAGTGTGAGGAAGAAGGAGGGAGAGATGTGAAAACTATTAAAAACCTAATAATTTTCTTAATTTTCTTTAGCTTCATTTTTATTCTGCAAATTCAAAATTCTTACGCTTGGCTTTCTGGTTTTAATTATCGAAGAGCAATAACAATTTCTAATTCTGGTTCAACGGCATTAACAGATTATCAAGTTTTGATTACTTTAGACACTGCTTCTTTAATTGCTGCAGGAAAAATGCGTAGCGATTGTGGAGATATAAGGATAACATACTACAATTCAACTGATGGAACAGAAGCAGAAATACCACAATGGGTTTGGACAAATCAAACAAACTATACTTCTTTATCATACTCTTGGTGGATGTTTGGTTGCAATACAACAAACACAAGGATAACAGTAAAAGTTCCCTACATTCCAGCAAGTTCAACTGCTACAATTTACATTTATTATGGTAATGCTCAAGCAACAAGCATTTCTTCATTGAAAAATATATTTACAGATAGCAATGCTACAATGCCCGTAACACTACCAACACGACAGGTAGGTCATTCCTGCGTTTCCTATAAAGATAGTGTATATTGTTTTGGTGGTTATAATGGTTCATACCTAAAAACAATTGTCCAATACAACACAACAAGTAATACTGTTACAAGCATTGCTGAGCTTCCATACCCACTTTATTACTCATCTTGCGTTCCCTATAAAGATAGTATTTATTGTATTGGTGGTTATAATGGCACATCATACACAAACAAAATAATTAAATACAATATAACAAGTAATACAACAACAATTCTATCCACAACATTTCCAATAAACATAAATACTCACTCTTGTGTCCCATATCAAGATAGTGTATATTGTTTTGGTGGTTACAACGGAAATAATTACATAAACAATATTCTTAAGTATAACATAACAAGCGATACTGTTACAAATACCACAGCAACCCTACCTTATGCTGGTTCTTATTCTTGTGTCCCATATCAAGACAGCGTTTATTGTCTTGGTGGTTATGGTGGTACATTATCCTTTAATGTAACTGTAAAGTATAACATAACAACCAACACTGTTACAAACGTTGGCAAAGCCTTACCTGTTCCACCAAGAGGTTTTAACTGTGTTCCATTCGATAATATGATATACTGTTTTGGAGGAAGTGATATAGAAGCAACATCTGCTATACAAAGATACGACATAATAACAAACAGCACGTTTGTTATGAATTCTACACTACCATATGTTATGAAGGCTGTTGTTTGTTCTGTTCTTGGTGACGCTATGTATTGTTTTGGTGGTTCAGTAAGTGGTGGTGGCTATTCAAATATGATTTTTAGATATGGTAAAAAATACACCTCTCCCGAACCATCTTATTCAATAGGAGCAGAAGAATTACCAAACCAACCACCAACAATTACAATTTACTCTCCACAAAACCAAACTTATTTTTACAGCAACAACTTCATTTTCAACTTCTCAGCAAGCGATGACAGAAGCACAACATTTTGGGTTAAAGCATATTTAGATGACAACTTAATATACGAAAACACTTCTTACAAAAACGACACTTTAGTAGTTTTAAAACTAAATCTTACACAAGTAAAATCTTATAACTTAACAGTTTGGGCAAATGATACTCAAGGAGCAACTTCAAGCTTAATGATAATTTTCACAATAAAAGATTTTGAAATTTCTTCGGTAGAATATGAGCAATATCCTTATGAAACAAAAGATTATAACTACTCAATAACCTTCAGATACAATCCAGATTTAGTTAGCAATATAACTTCAAGACTAAATTATAATAACCAATATCTTGTTGATGCTAACATAACTTTTAAAAACTCGACTCACATAAAAAATACAGCAACATTTACATTACCATTAATTCAGCAAAACAACACTCAAGTATCATTTAAATTTGTCAATGTAATTTACTACACTAATAACGATTTCAAAACTGTAGAATCAAACATATACAATCAAAACATTACATTTGCTTATTGGATTGATTCTATTTCAAGCGATAGAAACGATTACATAGAGTTTGAGGATGCAACAATTAACGTTTATGTTAAGGATAAAGTAGGAAGAGCTTCCCTTTCCGCAACAATTACTTTTATCTACAATTCAACTTACAATGTTTCAAGAGATTTGCTCACTTATTCAACTTACTCAGACTTAAAAATTTTCAACTATACTTTCGATACTTTAGAAAGCTTTGCAGACAATGAAACAAGAAGCTACTTTGCCAATTTAACTGTAAGCTTTCAAGGTAATTCAAGAGTAATGAATTCTCCAGTTCAACAGCTAAAAGTTTATAGAATAATCTTAACAAATTGCTCTATTTACACAACAAAAGCTTTAACTTTTTATGTTAAAGATGAGGAAACTGATAAACCAATTCAAAATGCAACAATAGAAGCAACTTTTGAGGTTTGGAAAACTGGAGAGATAAAAAGAAACTACGCATGGAAATTTGATTTAATAAACACAGACAATCAAAGCATTTGCATTTATCCAAGTTGGGCTGAATATTCTATAAATGCAATGCTACAATACTACAAAAGTGGCTATATGGATAGAACATACTACATCTACACAAAAATAAATAACAAAACTTCATCAGTTAACCTTTACTTACTTGATGTAACTCTTGGAAGTGTAATTATTGTTTATGTTACTGACGAAAATGGAAATAGAGTCCAAGGAGCAGTAGTGAAAATACAAAGATATTATGTTGGCTATAATTCATACAAAACAGTAGCACAAGTTAAAACAGACTATGAAGGAAAAGGAGTTACATTCTTGAGAGTAAATGAAATTTATTATCGATTCATAATAGAAAAGAATTTTGTAGTTGTAAGAGAAACTGAACCGACTATAATTACATGCACAGCAGGAGGCTGTCCTCCATATCCAGTAACTCTTTCAATTTCAGAGCAAAAACCAGCAAAATACTTCAGATACATAGGAAAAATAGCATATGCATGCCAAATTAATGAGGAAACAAACATATTAAAATGCACAGTAGATGATACAAGTCAATTAATGCAAAAAGCTCGTTTATTAGTAGAGCAAAAAGGAGCTCTAAAATTCGATACTTTATGCGATAATATTTGTGAATCCTCAGCTTGCACTTTAATCTGCGATTTAGGAAACAGAACCAATAATATCTACAGGTATATCCTTTCAGCATATATACCAGAACAAATAATTCTCGATCAAAACATCTTAGATTATAAACAAGCATTAATCTCTTGGGGAGCCGAAGGACTATTGATAACCTTCCTCTTAACATCCACATTATTCTTTGTAGGAATATGGAATCCAGTAGTATCGATGGTTTTTGCACTATTGGGAATAATAGCAGGATATTTGCTTGGGTTTACTCCTGTATCAACTTCAAGTTTAATAGGCTTAGCTTTAGCTGTTGGAATATTAATATATAAATTGAGGGCATAACCATGGCACAAATAAGAGACTTGTTAATAACATTGTTGCTGTTTAGTGGAATAATAATAGGAATAAGCACATTCATGAGCGATTTGGCTAAGAAATACTCTACAAATGTAGAAGATTTATCTAAACTGAGCTCAGTCCAAAAAATAGAAGAAGAAACTGCAAATCTTGAGCAAGCTTTAAGAAATACTCAAATAACTGGGACATTCTTAGATATTCCAATTACAATTTTATCAGGAGTCTACAGCATTTTCAAGCTAATGTTAGTTAGCTTTGTAGAGATATGGAATGGATTTTTGAATTCAATAGCAACATATCTATTCCTTCCAAAATGGTTCATATCAATTGTAATGGGATTAGTAGTTATATTCATAATGTTTGAAATAATAAGTGCGGTAATGAAATATAGAGTATAGGTGATGGAAAATGCTATACAACATACCTGAAATAACAGATTTTGTATCATTTTTCCAATTTTTACAGTCAATAATTCCATTCGCTCAGCTCTCTCTATTAGCAATATTCTTTGGAAGCTTTCTTGCACTAAAGAGGTATGAAACTACAAAAGCATTAACCGCAAGCTTATTCATTACATTTATTTCAAGCTTTGTCTTTTACTTAATGAAATTGCTTGAGGTAAATTATGTTTATGGCTCACTAATAGCATTAGGATTATCTATAGTCCTAATCTACTTTGGACAAAGGGAATTATAAACTGTTAACACATGTTTATATAATTCTCGATTCAAGCTCAAATTGGTGATGGAAAATGTTCGAACAAATAAAAGAATTCCTTAGAATGAAAAGACACAAAGGATTCAGTTTAAACAGCCTTTGGATAGCAGGACTTGGCTTTGTAATAACAGTAGTTGTCCTTAGCATTGGAGCAAGAATAGTCTCAACAATGAAAGACCAAACCACAGACACAGTAGCACAAGGTATTTTAGAAAAAGGTTTATCTGCTTTGAGTGACCTTGCAGGATGGTTGCCAATAATTGGTTTGGCAGTAGCTGGAGTAATTGTCCTATTGTTAATAGTAAGAGCTTTTGGTGGATTAGGAGCTGCAACATCGGGAGAGTAGAAAAAGTAACCTCTTAAGAACATATAACTTTCCCACGCTTTCCTTTTTTCTTTTTTAAAAAAATTCTGAGCCGATTTTATACCTATTTTTCCAACTTAATTTATGCATGAGATAATAGCTTTAGTAGGTCTAACTTTCTTATGGGCATATCTCTATTCCAAATCTCCAGAAAGTAATACGATTAGTGGATTTGCTTTTAGGCTAATTTTTCTTGGTTTAACTCTATGGACAGCTCACTTGCTTGTTTGGACTTCTTACTCAACTTATAGAATTACCGAGGTAACTAAATATGATTCTTTAGGAAACATTACTGGAAAAGAAGTATATAATGTTACCTTACCTGAATCGATAAAACAAGGTTTAATAGCTTATCAAGACTCTCTAACATTGATTACCTATTTGATAATAGCTTTGATAATAATCTTTTTCCTCTATAATACCTTTACTTCAATTCTACAAAGGGAGAAGGAATGAAAACTGTAATCATTAGAGTATCTCCAAAATTTGCAGAAAAACTTAAACAAAAATACTTATGGTTCAATGAAAACATAGCAAAAAACTATTTCAAAAGAAAGATTACATTCACAGATTTTACTGATATTTTAGCAAATGGATTCGATGAAACATTTGATTGGCTTTTTGGAAGCAAATTATTGCTCTATCCTCTTAAAAAAGGAAGAAAATCAAAAAGAATAACTTTTACTCCAATTCCAATTTAAAAAAATTATAGCCTCTTTAAATTGAGTTTTTTTCAAAATTCAATATGGCAAAAATATTCCTTGGAGATGACTTATCTAAAGTGGGAAAAAGAGATCGATACAGGATACACTTTGGTGAAGGATGGGAAAGAGCGGTTATAAAAGCGAGGAGATACAAAGGAAAGGAAACTTTCGATAAAAGGAGTCACAAAATAGTTTTGCTTTATACGAAATACGGGACCTTTGCAGTAAGGTGGAGTTATTTTAAGAAACACAAAGAAAGAATTCTAAGAAGTGTAAGAGGCTACAGAACAATTGTAATTTCAAGAAAAGGTATAAAGAAAGGTAAAACAAAAATTGTCATTACTCCTAAACCAAAAGTAACTCCTAAACCAAAAATTTCTTTTGATATTTTCAAGCCAATAACTCCAAAGCCAAAGCTTTTCAAAGGAATGAAACCTGTTGAAGTTGCTGTAAGAAAGAGATTGCAAAAAAGAGCAAAAGAGCTTGGTTTTGAAGGTTTGGATATTTTTTCAATGGATATAAAATCTTTAATCGACTCAAACCTATCAATAGCAGAGAATGTGAAGAAAATTGAAAGAGAATTGTTTGGTAGTGCAGAAAAAGATTTAATTGGCTTATCATACGAATTTGAAAGGAAAGCAGAAGAGGAATATAAAAAATTCATACAAGACCCTGAAAAATGGCTGGAGGATTTGAAATATCAGGAGAAAAAACTTTCTCAAATGATTGGATATCTTTAGATGATAAACATGGCATGGCAAAGGATAAAGATAACATATCTTAGAAAGGGATGGACTCCAAAGAAAATAAAAGAAGGAATAAAGAAAGGATTGATAAAAGTAAGAACAAAAGATGTAGGTAGACCAAAAAGGCACTATATACACATGTTTTACACTAAAGGAGGAAGGCTCGTTGCAGTAACTTTTGGAAAATTTAAAAGGAAGAAGAGAATATGAAAGTGAAATATATAACAGCATTTGATCCAATAATCAAGAAAAAAGTAGTCCATATAGTCAAAAATGGAGTTGCTTATTCTCTCGTTACTGGAAATCAATTTAATTATAAACCAAAAAAGAGAAAAAGAAAGAAGAAATGAGGGGTTAAAATGAGCTTTAGAAGAGAAAAAGAAGAAAGGATAAAAAGACTTATAATTAGTGTTTTAGAAGAAGCTAAAGGAGACTACAGAAAAATCGATGAGATAATTAGAAGAGAAATTAGAGGAAGACGCAAAATGATTAGAGAAGTAGAAACAGATTTTGATAATTTTATTAAGAACTTGACATTTGGAGTATCAATGCCAGAATTCTATATAACAAGATTCAAAAAGGATATAGAGTTACTTCAACATGCAAGAAATAGAATTAAGCATTTGGTAGACCTATATCAAAGAGATAGAGAACTTTTTAATCAGATTGTAAGTGAGGAGTTTAAAGGATATGTAAGAATTGTTAAAAAAGAAATCGAGAGATTGGCTAAAACAAAACCAAAAACTTACTCTTTAATCAACTTCATATAGGTATTTTCAAAATAGCCTCATCAATATCTTTCCCACTTAAATGAATGTAAATCCTTGTCATTTTGCTGTCTTGAGTCCATCCAAAATAAGCCTTCAATTGACTTTCTGTCAAGAATTTAGCTAAATGAGTAGCTCTCGAATGCCTTAACAAGTGAGGATAAACTCTTCTCCCTAAGATATCGCTTGCTTTCTCAAAAAGCTTTCTTACTTTTCCATAGCTCCAGTTAAACAAATAATCTCCTTGAGCAAAATCCATGTATTGCCTTAAATATCCCACATACTTTCTTATCCTCACTCTTCTCTCTCCAGTCTTTCCTCTAAGCAAAATTGTTGCTCCATGTTCATCAAAGCTAACATCCTCCTTCTTTATCTTTACAAACTCAGAAATTCTTGCCCCGCTTTCATACAAGACAGCAAAGAAAACTTTTTCCAAAAAGTAAGGAAGCAATTCAACAATTTTTTTAACCTCTTCCTCACTTAGAATGTTTGGTAGTTTTTGCCTGCAGATGAACTTTATCTTCAAATCCTTGAAAATTTCACTTCCTAAAAACTCAAAAAACTTCTTAACGCAATAATACCTTATCTTTCTCGTTTTCGCACTTACATTAATGCTTTCAAGCCATTTAATTACATCTTCTTTTGTTATATCGTTAAGTTTTTTATTCACATGTTTGAAGAAAGATTTCAAGCTTTGTAAATACTTTATCCTTTGAACCAAGCTAATAGAATTAAGCTCACTCCACTTTAAAAATTCCTCAATTTTAGAAAAAGTTTCATTGTCAACAAGCTCTTTAAGTTGCTCTTTCTCTCTTTCAAAAATGTGAGAAAGATTATAGAAATCCATGTTTGAAATTTTGTTAAATTCTATATTAATGTTGAGAGGAGAGAGTAGATGAAACTGTTGCTCAAATCCCTTGTCTGCAATTATTATTTTCTCTACCATGTTGTAATTAATTTGTCCGAAAAGCTTAAATATTTTTGTGCTTTTCATCACTTTGTGATATTGACAAAAATATTTTTTTAATAGAGTTTTAAATACACAGTCTGTAATGTAAAATATGGAAAGAAAAACTATTGGTGTCATGCAAATCTCCAAATTTGATTCAAATCTCCTTCTTCTAAGGACGAATCCCGCCAGGCCCATTCAAACAAATCTCTTTCTTAAAAATCGAATCTCTTTCCTCTCAATAAGAGATTTGTTTTTCAGTCTCTCGAATAGAGATAGCTCTAAATCTAATTCTAAGCTATTTCTTCATCCAACCCTCCTCAGAGCTATCTCTCGAGAGAAAGATAGAAAAGGGACTGCTCTCCTCATTCCATTAAAGGAGGTCAGAGCTAATTATGAATTATCCTTTTAGATTTAATTCAACACCGAATAATTTTAAGAAAGGTAAGAAAAATCTACTCAAAAAAGCCTTTTACGAGCTTCTAAAAATCTTTCCAAACGAGAAAGTTATAAGAAAATTGAAAGATAATTTTGGATTCTATGCTATAGAGACTCCATCATTTATTCTGACAGCAAAAGATTATGTTTACAATGGTATAGTTTCAGCTCATTCTCAAGCAGTTTATGAAGCCTACTTACAGAGAAAACCTCTGCTCATGTTTATAGCCTCTAAGAATATTTTTCTCCAATTCGATTCTCAAAAGGTTTTTGATTTTTCCTTCGTCAATCATAGAGGTTCAGTAGTAATGATGAATTTCAAAGTTTCTCTTGCCGATAAGGTTTTTCGAGCCTTTACCAAAAACCTGGAGATGGTTATAGATGGAGAGTCAAAAAACGAGTCAAAAAAACTTTAGGAATTTTTTACTTTTATATAGAATTCTCAGAAGAATCCAAAAAGGAATGTATCCTACTCAGATAGCAAGGCAATTGAATACCTCGAAACAGAGGATTTTTTACTATTTAATCAAAGCTGAAAGGCTTGGATTAGTAGAAAAAATTAACAGAAGCAATACAGTTTTCTATGTTATCACTAAAAAAGGAGAAAATTTCCTACTCGAAGTCAAAAAATCCTCACTACCTGTGAGAGAAAAAGTCACAAGACTCCATAACCTTGCTATCAAATTCCCAATAGTTCAGGATAATCCTCAAGCTCAATTTGACAAAAAAGTTGAAATAAACAATTGGATTAAACAATATTCTGTAGTTACATTTCCAATAGGTATAACAATAGAAAAAACATCTAAAAATGTAATTGTATATTTCCATCAATTTTCTACAAAACAGCAAATGTTTCTAACAGAATTCTTCTCATGGGTTCTAAGAGGAGTTTACTATGTTTATTACTACTTGAAAAGAGAGAAAGGAATAACAATAGATATCTTTAATGGAGAGATAATAAGAGAGCATTTAGCTAACGCTTCTCCAGAATTCAATGAAAAAGTAGAAAAAAGAAAAACTGTTGAGGTTTCATTGGGAAGAAATGCATTTTCAATATATCCTTCTCAAGAGCCTGCAAGAGCTTGGATAGATAGGAGTTTAGGAAATGTCGATATTGAAACCAATGACATGATTTATGAGGAAAAGCTTCTTTTAATGCCTGAAGTAGTCTTTGATCTTGCAAAAAACATAGATAAGCTTAATCCACTTCTCGATAACTTAGCAAAACAAATAAACCTGCACTTAGAAGTACAATACCAACAACTCGAAACAATGAAACAACTTAGAAAATCTTTGGATGAATTGTTTGCTTTGATAAAGGAGATGAGAAAAAGAGGAGGAGAAGACCATGAAATGTGAATATAATGGATGTAAGGAAGAAGCTTTTATAAAATTATTCGATTTGGTTTGGCTTTGTAAAAAACATTATCTAATTGTATTGGACGAACTTTCCGATAGAGAAGATGCAGGTAGACCAAAGAAAATTCCAATGAGAAGAATTTTCAAATGGCTCAAAGATAAGACTTTCATAACTATTTCTGAATTTTTGAGAGAATTCAATGTTACTTATCCTACAGCATCTAATTATGTCAGACTCTTAGAAAAGTTTGGATTTTTGGAAAAAACAGGAAGCGTTTGGAAAGTTATAAAAACTGAAAAAAAGGAGGTGGTTATTTAATGATGTTGCTTGAAGCTATTGAAAAAGCAAAAGAAAAGAAAGGATTTTTGATAATTTATAATCCGATAAAGAGAGGAGTTGCAATCAAATTCTTGGAGGTAGAGTAGTTATGGGACTTATAAAACAATTGAAAGAAGAAGCTGAAGAAAGAATTAAATGGTATGAAGAATATCTAATTCCAAATGCTATTGTAGAAGGAAATATAAAGCAAGTAGCAGAGCTTGAAGGAAAGCTTTTTGCATTTCGATATATAAGATTCAGGATAAATCCAGTAGAAGATATGAATGAAATTGATTTCATAGTTAAGTTCAGGAGATTGTGTGAAAGAGAAAAAATAGATTTCTTTGATGTAAGAAAAGGAGGATGGATAAAATGGCATTAACTGAAAAGAAAATCTATAAAGAAATTTGCGAAATGATTAAAGATTTGAGATTAGTTAATAGGAGAAATTTGATAGTTATTTAGAGCTTTTTGAAAAATTTTACGAGTGGATGGATAAAGATGTTTAGAACAAAAAGGAGGTGATTAGAACGAAATGCAAATACTGTAAAAGAGAATATAGTTGGGAGGAAGCGAAAAAATTAGAGGAAACTAAAAAAGGATGTAGATTTTACTGCAGTTTGAAATGTTGTTGGTTAGCACACCCGACAGGAGATTTAAAATGCCCGTGTTTTTAAGTTTTCCTACAAAAGAAGAAGAAATAATAATCCATGAGGAGTAGGATGATTGAATGAGAGAAGAAATTAGAAAGAAACTCGAAAACGAGATTGGTATTTTAATAGTAGATCTAAAAATGAGAAAGCTGAAGATTCTCAGCAGCATTAAACAACACATGGATTATATTTGGAAAGTCAGGAATGGGTTCGAGAAAACAATAAAAAGACTGGAAGAAGAATTGACGGAAGAAGAGAGATTAGAGCTGTCAAATTTATGGGAAAACGTAGATAGCATCCTCAGTAGAGAAGAAGACTACTGGTCTAACGCGTATAGAGTTATTAGGAATGAAAGAGATGATTGAATGAGAGAGTTTGTTGGTGTAGAGACAAAACTGAGCAATAAACAATCTTTGATTATCGGAATTTCTATTTTTATTTTATCGATTTTGTTCATGATTTATGTTATAAAAACTGCTCCATCTCCATATCCTCAATTTACTTGTAATTCAACATGCAAAACAATAACATTTATATTTAATGTCCTTGCTGTAATTCTTGCTCTCATCATACTTTTCCCAATATTTCAAACAGGAGGTGAGAAAAATGAATAGAAAAAATTGGTTAAAACTTGCAATTATATTAGGTTTTGTTGATATTTATTTTGGCTCATTTATTTCTATCTTTAACATAATATTTGCATTTTTCAATAGAATAAATGGTTTTCCACATCCACTTTATCTTCTTGTTGGATGTTTTATGTTTTGGATTGTTGAAATTGTTTTTAATTTAACTCTTGACGCTGTAGAAAAATTAACAATACTGAAGATTAAAGGGGGTGAGAAAAATGAGTAGGACTGCAGAAGATAAGATGGTAAAAATTGCAATCATTCTTCTATTTTGGAGTTTCTTAACGTTGCCTTTCGCATTTGAAAAACCATCACTATGGACATTGGCTACAATTAGTATCTTTCTTATTTTATTAGTTGTTATGATTGGTGAGTGGAAATGAGAAAATTAATTATTGCTTTAGCTTTAATTATCATTCTTCTCGGTTTGATTATCCTAATTCTCTATCTATTCCCAGAATATGTTCTCCCACTGGGAGAATGATTTCGTTTATGGTTTGGGAGGAATCTAAATGAGAGAGGTAATTGCTCTCCAAAACATAATTATCACTCTTTTAATTCTATTGCTAATTATAGTTGCTTCACTCTATCTACTCCAAAAGCTTAGATTTTTCGAATTATGTAAAAACTATTGCTCAATAATTGTAGCTGAAGCCGATACAGGATCATTTGGATTAGATTGTAAATGTATAAAAACTCATCTTATCTTTCCTTTGAATCTCTCAACTCTTCTTGGAGCGAAGTATTCCTCAAATGCTTGGGAGCGATGACCAGTCCATGATTTCAATTCTTCTGGAAAAGCTCTCAATTCTCTTGCCAAAAATGTCAGTCTCGAATGCCTTAGATAATGAAAAGTTATCCATTTGGAAGTATCCAAGCCATGAATTTTCATGTTTAATTCCTGTAATATTTGTTGATACCTTCTTTTTCCTCTACTAAAAAGCTTTCCATGTTTTCCCTCAAGGTAAGGAATTATTAAATTAGAGATAAATGGGTCAGAAAAGCTAAAAGTAGGATATCCTACATCTCCATGTTTCAACGCTCTTATTGTTATAACTACTCTATCATTCTCTTTATCTATAAGGAAATCCTCAGCTCTTAGGTTAACAATTTCTTGTATTCTTGCTCCTGTTAACCAAGCTAAGGCAATTACAACTTTTGTCTCAAGGTCTGGAGCTAAATCAATATAAGGTTTTATTTCCTCATAAGAGATAATTTTAAATTCCTTTTTTGGAATGTAATACTGAGGCATATCATTTTTTAGCTAAAAGAGGAATATATACCCCCTCGAATTTTTTTCACATTTCCATACAAAAGTGAAAAAACGGCCATTAAAAAAATTTCGGGCTGTTTTTATTCGATTCTTATATATTTATTTTATGTGTGCATTACACATAGCTTTTTCAGAACCTAATGAAGCTTTGAAAAAATATTTTGAGTATTTTTTTTACAAACTAAGAGTAGGATTAGTTAGTGTGATAGCAGGCTCGACATTTTTGAAGACGGGAACAGGAAAATCATATACAGCATTGAAATTAGGAGAGCTTATAGATAAAGAGTTTTCAATAGAAAAAGTAGTTTATTATCCAAGTGAGTTTTTGAAAGTAATGGATAAAGTAGAAGAATATGGAAAACCTGGACAAATAGTAATAGTAGATGAAGGAGAAATAACAGCTCCAGCAAACTTATGGTATAGTTGGACTAACAAAGCAATAGCTTACAATTTAGCAACATTTCGATATCTAAAAAGCATGGCTATTTTTGTTACTCCAGCAATGTCATGGTTAGATAAAAAAGTAAGAATCTTGACATCCCATATAGGATTTACTGAAAAATTCTTGAGAGGAATAAATATCGAAGAAGACAAGCCTGTAGTTAGACTTAGACTTTACAGGATAAAAACTGATCTAATAGGAGAAAAGATTTTCTTTCAAAAGATTAAAATGTATGATTCAACAAACCAAAGATTAGTTACCTTTAGGAATTTTAAAGTAGGATTGCCTTCAGAAAGTTTAATTGAGGAATATGAAAAGAAATCACAAGATTTTAAAAGGAATCTAAGGAAAGGTTTAGTTAAAGAGATTGAGAAATTTGAAAAATATGAGTCAGGATTGCCAGAAGAAGAGAGAAAAGATTTGAATAAATTGGTTCAAATAGCTTTGGAAAAAGATTTGATAAGAGAAGAATTACAACAAAAAGGAAGAGTTTCTACAAATACTGTAAGATTTGAAATGCAAGAGTATAACTTGACCTTTAACGAGGCAAACATGCTTGCCAAGATTCTGAGAAAAGTGTGGAGTGGTAAAAATGTTTGAAGAAGAAGGAATTTCTCCAATAGAGTTGAAAGAATTAGATTTTGACGATATCTTAAAGTATGCAATTTTACAAGTTTTGAAAGCTTCTCATGATGATGTAATGAAATACTATATAGCTGTGGAAAACCTTGAAAGCTTGATGATTGATAATTTAGATGAAAACTATTTTAAAAAAGTTGAGCAGATAGTTGCACAGATAAATGAAAAGTATGGACTCAAAAAAGAAACTGAGCCCCAAAGATTAAGAGAGATAACAATTTTGAAGTTTAGAGAGTTGATAAAGCTGATAAAGAAAAGAATTCCTGTAGAAGTTGAGGGGGTGTTATGATGGAAGACGATATAGAAGACATTAGAGAGCCAACTGAAGAAATTTCAACTACTTATACTCCTCCAAGCGATGAGCAAGCAAGATGGTTTTTTGACTATTCAAGACTATATTGGGAGATAAAAGCCCATTTGTATGGAGGATGGTTAGTTGAAGATAAAAATGGAAACTTCGTTATAAAGAAACCAAAAAATGCAAAACCACTGTTGAACACAGCAGGAATAGAAGATACAATGGCAATAATAAATGGATTCGTAACTAAAATTCAAGCACTTACAATTATCGATGAGGAAAGAATTTTCACTTGGTGCAGAGAATTACATATAAAGCTTGCTCAACTTTATTACATAAACATGGAAAAGTATGAACTTACTCCTGAAAAAGCTTCTGTTATACTGAGAATGATAATGAATACTTTCGAATCAAATTTAAGAAAAAGTTTAGGAGGAATGAGCATGAGACTAATAGGTCAAACTGAAAGGATTGTTGAACAAAGAGTTGAAGCTCCGAGAAAGAAATTTTTGGGAATAATATAGGAGGTGAGTGCGTGATACTCGATAGACTAATAGGAAAATTTCCAATAAGAGTAATAATTTTTAAAAAATATGGAAATGTTTTGAAACCAGTAATGGATAGAGGAAGATATGAAAGGAAAAGAATCAAAACTCAAGATGGGATAATTGAAAACAATTATTTGGTTTTGAAAAAAGAAAAGGTAAAAATTCCTGCCCCTCCACTAAACTTTTACTATTACATAGATGATACTCGTTACCTTTACCTTTTACAAGTAGATAGATTCACTTATTATCCGATAAGTTTCGATGCAGACAAAGTAAAAGTAAAAGTAAAAGCTTACTCGACAGATGAAAAAGGAAATCCAAAGTTTGAATATGTTGAAGTCCCTCTATTTGATAGTAGAATAGTTTTAGATAATGGAAATGTAGTAGAAATTCCAACAATGATAACTCATAAAACATATGATAAAGAGTATTGGTTGAGTAAAGAAATGGAGTCCGCATTTCATTTGTATAAAGGTAAATCTTTTTGGGAAAGATATGGAAGTTACATCCTTCTTGCAATAGTTGGAATTCTAATGGTAATGGTTCTATATGTTGGAGTGAAAAACTATGCAGAGTTGACAAAAACATTAGTGGATGGATTAAAAGAAGTGTCGCAAAGCATGAATGTTGTAGCAGATAAGCTCGTTCAAGTTGTAAGAGAAACATCAGGACAGCCAGTAGTAAATGTAACTAAACCTCCTTACTAACTTTTGTAAATGATTTAATTAGCTCTTCTATTTCTTTTCTACTTTTCTCATCAAAAAAATCTTTTACCTTTTCCCATTCTTCTGGCTTAAATTTAAATGTTAAAACTCTATCATTCTTTTGCCCTAATACAACTTCTATTTCATTTGTTTTTGGATTATATCTTCCAGGAACGATGTATTCCTTATTTCCCTCTCTATATACAAATGGATTAAGAGTTAAGAGAGGCTTTTGTTTCGATTTATTAAAAAGATTTCTCAATTTTTCGACTAACTTCATCCAACCCTCCTCAATATCTTTTCTTTAGACTAAAACTTTAAAAAAATTATGGCCTCTTAAAATACTCAAGTTTTTAAAGCAAAATATGGGATTTTTCGATTGGATAACTCAAGGTCTTAGTCAAATTGGAAAATCAATAAACGAAAAAATAGCAACTTTTGAGAAGAAAACAGGAATTGATATTCCTTTTCTTGGTTTAACAAAAGAGCAAATTCAAGCCTATCGAGAAGCTCCTCAAACTCCTCAAACACAATCAATTCAAACTCCTCCTCAACCTATAGCTCCAGGATATTCAATAACAACTGGTCAACCTGTTCAATCTCCTCAGCCTACTCAACTTAAGCCTACTACATGGACTATTGATTTGGGACAAAATCCTCATCCAAAACAAATTCAAGAAGCTTTAAATCAAACTGGAGGAAAAGTTGTAGTTACTCCTCAAGGAAATGTAACTGTAGAGTTTCAGTCTACTATTCCCAAAACTGTTACAATTACTCCAAAAGAGGAAATATTGAAAGAAGAAGAGCATCAAAGGAATATTCAAATTGCTGAGCAAATTTATGAAAAAGCTTCTCCATTAGAAAAAGCTGGAATGTATGCACATACTTTTATGTCTTCAGGATGGGAATTGTTGGGCTCTCTTTTACCTGGAGGAAAAACTCCTCAAGATATAGTAAAACAACAAATTGTAAAATCATTAGAAACTCCTCAAACTGAATATGTGATAAAAGAAGGAGTGATAGGAAGTTTAACGAATAATCCCATTGGAAATGCATTAGTTGGAGAGCTTGTAGGTTTAGGAGCAGGAACAGTAATTGGTAAAGCAACACCATTTGTAGCTGAAAAAATTCCTCAAGTTGCAAAAGTTGGAGAATTCTTTGTTAAACATCCAACACTTACAAAAACAATAACCTATGGAGGTTTTGCTGGATTAGAAGGATTGAAATCTTATCAGACTTATAAGACATTAGAATCTCAAGGAGTCCCTAAGGAAGAAATAGCTGAAAAAATAGTTGGAGATGTGGGAAGAGATGTTACTCTATTTGTTAGTATTGGTCATGGTTTCAAAATGGGTTTAGAGCAATCTCTAAGAAAAGAATACGAAGTTATAGGTAGGTATGGAGAAGAAAAAACTGCTACTTTAGGATATTATAAAGAGCCAATGCCTGAAGGAAAAGAAGCAAAATTAATTTATCAAGAAGCTAAAACTGTAACTCCTCAGCCTGCTGAAGATTTTATCAAAGCTGTTAAAGAAGGAAAAATAGTTGAGGAGACTCCAGGATATCCAAAATTCATTACAAAAGAATATGGTGGAGGACAATATAAAATAATCGAAAAGTATACAACTGCTCCCGTTGAAGAGCCAAAAGAATTAGTAGATGTTTTAAGGTTTGAAAAATCTGCTTATCTTCAAGCATGGAAAAGTGGAGAGGAAGGATTCAAAGGAGCTAAACTATTTTCAAGAAAATTTATTGACATTCCTGTTAAAGTTGTAACTCCAACACCTTCAGAAGAGCCTATTGCTGGTTTTTACAAGCCAACTTCACCAAAAGGAGATGTTTTAAAAGAGCTTGCTGAAAGCTACTTACAATCAAAAATCGCTGAAGATACAAAGTTAGCTCAGCAAATTGCTGGAACTCAAATCCAACAAATGAGAGCCATAGAAGAAGCAACAAAAGGTATTTTGGGAAAAGCTACTGAAGAAGCAGGAGCTGGAGTAAAAGAAGTGACAACATCTGGAGGTCAAACTCTTATTTCAATAGCAAAAGAAACTCCAGAAACTGTTGAACATTATATAACTGTAGTCCCAACTCCAATAATATATAGAGAGCCAGTAACAGCTCCATCAATTACTCCAGTTGGATTAATTCCAACAATTGTTACTACTCCAACTAAAGAAGAATTGAAACCAACTCCAAAAATAAGCCTTGAGCCTACTATAGAGAAAATAGAAGCAGAAAACCTTAAGATAATACCTAAGTTAGAAACCAAAGAAAAAGAAAAGATAACTGAATTAGAGCCAATAACAATAAAAATTGAAATACCTCCAGAGCCTGTAAAACCAATAACTCCAATTCCATACACTCCAACGATTGTTGTTACTCCTCCAAAGGAAGAAATAGCTCCTAAAGAAAAAATTGAATTAGCTATAACTCCTCAAAAAGAAATAACTCCTAAACCTAAAGAAACTAAAGTTTCTACTCCAAAAATCAAAGGAATTAACTTACCTCTCTTTTACCCTTCATTCCCAAAAGGTAGCGTAAGCAAGTTTACAATAGATGAAAAACAGTTTTTCAAGCAAATGACAAAATACGAGCCAAGCCTATTGGGAATAATGTTTAACATAAAGAGAAGAGAAAATAAAGGATTGTTTACAGGTTTTGAAATAAGAGGGATTTAGACAGTTTTAAAAAAATTATAGCCCATTAAAAAAACTGCAATTTGAAACAAAAATATGAAAGGAAGCATTTTAGACTTAGCGGGTATAATACTTTTGCTTACAGGAATGGTAATTGGAGGTTTTTTAACTTTCAAGTTTTACATAGCATTTAAAGAAAAATACAGCGAAATGTCATTGACAGAAACTGAGCAAAAAATTCTACAAAAAGGAGAAACTGCCTACAATGTTTTGATAGGAGCCATACCTTTTATAACCATTGGTTCTGGAATAGGAGCCATAGTTTTAGCTTTTCTTATTCCTGCACATCCAATTTTCTTACCTATATCAATCATAGCCTTAGGAATGTTTGTTTTACTATCAGTAGTTTTCAGCAATATTTTATGGGAATTCTTAAACTCTGCTGTGATCATAGATATAGCAAACAAGTTTCCTCTATTAGTTAGTGTTGTTCAATACATGCCTTACATAATAGGAGTTATTGGGACAATATTGATAATCGTGATGTATTCGAAAAGTGGTAGCTATGAATAAAAGAATTTACTTATCATTTTTCATATTTTTGTTTAGCCTTATTTTTCTTTCCCAAAATTCCCATGCGTGGTTAAGCGGATGGCAATATAGAAAACCAATAACAATAACTAATTTGAATGTAACACAAAACATAACAGATTATCAAATTCCAATAACTTTAGATACAGCTTCTTTAATTGCTGCTGGAAAAATGAGGAATGATTGCGGAGATGTAAGATTTGCTGACGTTAATGATAATTTACTAAACTATTGGTTAGAAAGCGGATGTAATACAACTTCAACGAAGATTTGGGTAAAAGTTCCACTCATACCAGGAAACTCTACTGACATCGGTTTTGGAAACGGGACAACACTAATTTATGTTTATTATGGAAATCCAAGTGCAACAAGCTTAAGTAATTTAAATAGCGTTTCATTTATATATTACAATTCTTCTTTATCCTTCTCTACTACTTCAACAACAGACACTTTAGTAGCAAGCTATAGTTTTTCTTCAACTTCTCCATTTTACTTAAGAGTTTTGCCAAACTTCCTCAAAGTTACTACTTATACATCAGGCACAACATATTCTTGTTATCAGCACATCTTCATAGATAGCGGAACAACATTTTTCCATAATTGGATAGGTAACATAAATACGGCTTGTGGAACTGTGCCATCAGATTATCCGTCGTTACCAAATATCTTACCATCAAACTCTTCGGAATATGGTTTAAATTGTTTGAGAGTCGCGACAACTTCTCCAACTACAATATCAAACTCTAAAAACTATACAAGCTATAACTACAATACTTTATTCTCAGGATTATCTGGAGTGACAATCCAAACCTCTCCTTTTCCGAGCGGAACTCATACAGTTTATTTATACGCCAGACAAGATAATTCAGCCCAAACTTGTTATATAACATATTGGGAAATAAGATTTTTCAAAGCCTACAGTCCCGAACCAACAGCAAGTATAGGAGCAGAAGAAGTGGGTATTTTTATTCAAATTTACTCTCCAAAAAACGAAACATATTTCACTACGAACACGGTTTTTAACTTTACAGTCTATGGAGCATTTGATTATTACAACGTTACAGCATACCTAAACGACAACATAGTTTATAAAAACGAATCTTATCCAAATGCAGCAATCATAACAATTAATTATTTAATCAACTCAGTAGGCACTTACAACTTTACAGTTTATGAAACAAAAGGAAGAATTTCTACATCAGTAATTTTCACGATAAAAGATTTTGAAATACAGCAAATAACCTTCAACTCGATAGTTTATGAAACAACAACTCAATCGTTCATAGAAACCATAAGAGTCA
>Ga0080004_1122693_pt1 | contig 19612 bp, 14 predicted proteins | sample WasSprMetagenome_FD_69207 | JGI IMG/M metagenome (GOLD analysis project Ga0080004, IMG submission 69207) | Sulfidic aquatic microbial communities from Washburn Spring, Yellowstone National Park, USA - WS (SPADES assembly) (version 2) | ecosystem: Environmental > Aquatic > Thermal springs > Hot...
GTCCGCCGGCGCCTGGGCAGGACGCTGGGCTATATGGCGCTGGCCGGCCTGGGCGTGGTGCTGGCCTTCGGCACCTTTGAGTTCTATGCCCTGCTGGACCCAGGCACCTACCTGGAAGCCATCGGCCGGCAGGCCGAGATGGTGCGCGGCGAGGTGGATTGGCCCTACACCCGCCAGTACGTCAACACCGCTCCCTATGTCTATCACCTGAGCAACCTCCTGCGCTGGGGGCTGGGATGGGCATTGGGCATCGCCGGCCTGGCCGGCGTGCTGGCCGCGCTGATCTATCTGGTGTGGGCGGTGACCCGCCGGCCGGCAGGCGAGAGGGGCGGCACCTGGGAGAGGGTGCAGGCGGTGACGAGGGAGCCGGCGCGCTGGGGGCTGTTCCTGGTGCTGGCCTGGGCACTGCCCTATTTCTTCCAGGTGGGCGGCTATGAGGTCAAGTTCGTGCGCTACATGGTGCCGCTGGTGCCGTTCCTCTGCCTGCTGGCGGCCTGGCTGATGGTGAGGCTGGCGGACGCGGCCGGCCACCTCGCTGAACGCCTGCCGGCGACGGCCTGGGGCCGCGCCCATCTGCCCCGCCTGGGGGCCGAATGGGCGCTGGAGGGCCGGCGCTGGCATGCCGTCGCCGGCGGACTGGTCATCTCCCTGGTGCTGGTGCCCACCCTGCTCTGGGCGCTGGCCTTTATGCAGGTGTATGCCCGTCCCCATACCTGGTACCAGGCCTCCCGCTGGATATACGCCAATGTCCCGGACGGCGCGGCGCTCAGCGAGGAAATCTGGGATGATTCCCTGCCGGTGAGCCTGCCGGCGGAGGGGGAAAGCCCCGGCCAGCACGGCTACCGCCACGTGGCGATGGACATGTACCACGACATGCCGCCGGAGGAGAAGCTCCAGCACATCGCCGGCGTGCTCCACCAGGTGGACTATGTGGTGCTGACGACGCCGCGGCTGTACGGCTCCATCCGCCGGCTCCCCTGGCGCTATCCGGTGGAGATCCGCTATTACGAACTGCTGTTCCAGGGCCGGCTGGGGTTCGAGCTGGCCTATTCCGCGACCTCCTACCCGCGGCTGTGGGGGAAAGAGTTCCCCGATGACGCCGCCGACGAGAGCTTCAGCGTGTACGACCATCCCAAGGTGCTCATCTTTCGCAAGGTGCGCGACCTGAGCGAGGAGGAGTTCCGCTCCCTCTTCGCCGACGCGCTCCAATCCACCCCGTTGGTGCGGCGGGACGTGAAGGAGCCGCCGGCCGAACTGCCGGTGCCGGCCTACCGCAAATCCCTGATGCTGGACCGGCCGGTGGATGAACTGCCGGCGGTGCACGATTGGGCGTGGAACCCGCTGGCCAATGCCGGCACCCTGCCGGCGGTGCTGGTCTGGCTGGTGGTGCTGATGCTGGTGGGGCTGGCCGGCTGGCCGCTGGCGGCCCTGCTCTTCCCGGATATGCCCGGGCGCGGGTACGGCCTGGCGCGGGGCCTGGGCCTGCTGGCAGTGGCCTACTTCTGCTGGCTGGCCGCCAGCCTGCGGCTGTGGAAGTACACGGCCGGCGCGGCCTGGCTCTCGCTCGCCCTGCTGTTCGCCATCGGCTGGCTGTTGTTCCGCTGGCGCCGGCTGGAGGTGCGGGAACTGTGGCACCGGCACCGGCGGGAGGTCCTGTTCAGCGAGGTGGCCTTCCTGGCCGGCTTCGGCGTGTTCCTGCTCCTGCGCCTGCTTAATCCTGACCTGTGGCATCCCCTGCGCGGCGGCGAAAAGCCGATGGAGTTCGGCTTCTTGAATGCTATCCTGCGCAGTGCCTGGATGCCGCCGTACGACCCCTTCTTCTCCGACGGCTATATCAACTATTACTATTACGGCCTGTTCGCCGTCTCGACGCTGATCAAACTGGCCGGCGTGCGCCCCTCCATCGGTTTCAACCCGCTCATCCCCACCCTGGCCGGCCTGACGACGAGCGGGGCCTTCGTGCTGGGATGGACACTGACGGGCCGGCGGCGCTTCGGGGCGGCCGCGGCCGGTTTTGTCGCGCTCATCGGCAACCTGGCCGGCGCCTTCCCCATCCGCGGCTACGGCGGACTGCCGGAGGTCGCGCAGGCCCTGCGGAGCCTGGCGGATGGGCATTTGCAGGGAAGCCCGGCCGGCATCCTGCAGGGGTTAGCGCGCTGGATCGCCGGCGCTCCCTTGCCCCTGCGCACCGACTGGTTCTGGGATGCCTCGCGCGCCCACGGCGCCTATGAGAACACCATCACCGAGTTCCCCTTCTTCAGCTTCTTGTTCGCGGACCTGCATCCGCATGTCATCAGCCTGCCCTTTGCCATCCTGCTGATCGCCCTGCTGGTGAGCCTGGTGCGCTCGGTCAAGAAGGGGGAGGGGACAGGTGACCTGCCGCTGGTCCTGGCCCTGCCGGTCACGGCCTGGGTGCTGGGCACTATGGCGGTCAACAATATGTGGGATTTCCCGGTCTACCTGATGCTGACCGCCGGCGCCCTGCTCCTGGCGCATTGGGCCGCCGATGCGCGCTTCGCCGGCCGGCGCCTTCCCGCAGCCGTCCTGGCCGCCGGGTTGGGCGCCGGCCTGCTGGGGGCAGCGGGGCTGGCTCTGTACGCGCCCTTCTTCACCTATTTCCAGGCCTTCGTGCACGGCCTGGGACAGGTCACGTACCCCACCGAGGCCAATTATTACCTGGGCATGTTCGGGTTCTTCCTGTATCCGCTGGCGGGGCTGACGGCCGGCATGGCATTGGCGCGGCTCTGGCGCTGGTGGCAGGCAGAGAGCCGAAGACGCGCTGTACCAGCCCTGCCGGCGGAGAGCGTCATCGGCCACGGGGCGCTGTACCTGGAGGAAGAGCTGGACGAGTTCTACGAGGCGGTCTCGGACGGCCGGCTGGCCCCGGCCAGCCAGGGCCTGGCAGAAATGCCGGAGACCGAGGCTCGCCCGCCGGCGTTCCGCTTCTCCGTATGGTGGGCGGCAGGGCTGGCGGTGCCGGTGGTCTCCGCCGCCCTGCTCCCGCTGATGTACGGCCGGCTCAACGGCTTGCAAATCCTCACGTTTATCATCATCGGCGAGCTGGCGCTGGGCGCGCTGTGGCTGGTGACGCGGTACGATCTGCCCATCGAGGAGCGGCTGTCGGCACTGCTGATGCTGATGGGCCTGCTGGTATGCCTGGGGGTGGAGATCGTCTATGTGCGCGATCACCTGGGCGGCACCTACTACCGCATGAACACCATCTTCAAGTTTTACATGCAGGCCTGGGTCCTGATGGGGCTTGGGAGCGCCGGCGTCCTGGCGATGGTGGTGCGCCGGCTGGCCGGCCGCGCGCCGCTCCTGCAGGGGGCCTGGTGGGCCGGCTTCAGCATCCTCCTGGCGCTCTCCCTGGTCTATCCGGTCTTCGCATCCTATACCCGGGTGCACGACCGCTTCCCCGTTGCCCCGCCCATCGGCACGCTGGACGGCCAAGCCTATATGGGGACGGCAGAGTACGTCTGGGAAGGGCATCCCATCTTTATGGCGCCAGACTATGATGCCATCCTCTGGCTGGAGGAACATATCGAGGGCACGCCGGTCATCCTGCAGGCGCCGTGGGAGTTTTACCGCGCCAACGGCGTGCGCATTGCCTGGAACACGGGCTTCCCGACGGTCATCAATCCCCTGCATGAGAACGAACAGCGCTACCCGGAGCTGATTCCAGAGCGGGAGCAGGACGTGCACCGCATCTACAGCGAGCTGGACCCGAACGCCGTCCTGCCCCTGCTACGCCAATATCATGTGGGGTACATTTACGTCGGCCCCTTTGAGCGGGCGGTATATCCCGCGGCAGGGCTGGCCAAGTTCGCCGGCCTGGCCGGCTCCGTGCTCGACCTGGTCTATGACAGTGGCGAGGTGCAGATTTACGCCGTGCGCCGGCAGGCACTGGGGACGGCTGCGCCGGCCGCCGTCCCGCTGGTCGTGCCCACGGTCTCGCCCGAGCAGGAAACGCGGCGTGTCGAGGCGGAGCTGGAGCGCCTGCGCCGGCTAGCCGATGCCAACCCCTCCGACGCCGGCCTGCAGTTCGAGCTGGGCAACCGCCTGCGCCAGCTCGGCCGGTATGAGGAGGCGGTGGAGGTTTTCCGCCGCTCGCTCCAGCATCATCCCGAGGATGTGGCGATGTACCACACCCTTGGAGACACGTACCAGGAGATGGGCCGGACGGACGATGCCCTCCAGCAGTATCAGGCCGCGGTGAACGCCGCGCCGCAGAACCCGGCGGCCTACAATAAGCTGGGTATGGCCCTGCGCGATAGGGGACGACTCCCCGAAGCGGAGGCAGCCTTCCGCCAGGCCATTGCGGTGGCCCCGGAATTTGCCGAGGCCTATTATCATCTGGGGGAGGTGCTGGAGGAGATGGGACGCCGGGACGAGGCCGGCGAGCTTTACCGCCGGCTGGTAGAGCTGGCCCCGCAGAGCGACTGGGGAGCGCGCGCTGCCGAGCGGCTGAGGGCGTTGGGGCAGGCAGAGCAGTAGGACTACCGCAGTACCGAGGAGAGGACGATGAAGTGGTCCGCGTTCAGCGCATGGTTGGAGATCATCAGCCGGGTATTCGAGGGCTTTGAGGTGCGGGAGGATTTCGCGCCGGCCTGGATGCAGAACCCCTATACGGGCCGGCGGCTTAAGCTCGACCGCTATTATCCGGAGCTGGGCATCGCCCTGCGCTTCGTGGGGGGCATGCGCACCCAGAGCCGGCGCATCAGCGACGAGGAGGTGGAGGAAGAGGAGAACCGCGACGCGGTGCGCGAGTGGCTGTGCCGGCGGCAGGGTGTCACGCTGGTGCGCATTGACCCGGAGCACCCCGACCCGCGCCAGCAGATCGGTTATCTGCGCGCCGCGCTCAGCCGCACCTCGCGCATCCTGGCGCAGAGCGATATGCCGCTGGAGTACAAGCAGGGGCTGGCGCCGCGCATCGCGGAGGCGCGCCGGCGCTGTGACGAGATCGCCCGCCGGCTGACCCGCCCGGAGGACCTGCATATGTTCGCCGAGCTGTGGCAGGACCGGCAGTACAGAGCGCTGGCCGCCTCCACGGCGGAGCCGGCGCGCCCATCTGCGCCGGAGGCCCTGGAACGGTATCGGGCCGGCATGTCGGTGCACCACGCCTTCCTCGGGCATGGTGTGGTGGAAGAGGTGGTGCCGGAAAAAGGGGATGTGCGGGTGGTGGTGCGCTTTGATGATGGCCAGGTGCGGCAGTTCCTGGCCAGCCTGGTGGGGGACAAGCTACTGCCGGCGTGACCCTGGGGGCATCCTGTCCAGAGCCTGGTTTGTGAATGTGCGCGCTTTCCCGATTCGTTTTGACAAGAACTGTCAGAGACGGTATAATGGAATTTGTTAGCTTGCTTCCACAGCGAATATACCCGTTGTCGGCGAATTTCCGTTCAGGAGCGTCGTAATGCCGATCGACTACCTGCCGATTCTCATTCTGGTGATCTTCGCCACAGGGTTTGCCGCCATCGCCCTGATTGTCCCAATGTTCATCGGCCCCCGCAAGCCGGCGAAGAACAAGCTGTACACGTATGAGGCCGGCAAAATCCCCTTCGGGAGCCCCTGGGAAAAGCGCATCTCCATCAAATACTATGTGACCGCCATGCTTTTCCTCCTCTTCGACGTGGAGGTGCTGTTCCTGTACCCTTGGGCGGTGGTGCTCAAGCAGTTGAAGCTCTTCGGCCTGATAGAGATGGCCGTCTTCCTCCTTATCCTCCTGGTAGGCTATATCTACGTATGGCGTAAGGGGGCGTTTGAATGGGAATAGAGACGAAGCTCGGCGATACGGTCATTGCTACCTCGTTGGAATGGCTGGGCAACTGGGCGCGCAAGTACTCCGTCTGGCCGCTGACCGCCGGCCTGGCCTGCTGTGCGATTGAGATGATGGCCGCCGGCGGCCCCCGCTTCGACATCAGCCGCTTCGGCGCAGAGGTCTTCCGCCCTTCCCCGCGCCAGCCCGATCTGCTCATCGTCTCAGGCCGCGTCTCCCAGAAAATGGCCCCGGTGGTCAAGCGCCTCTACGAACACCTGGCCGAACCCAAATGGGTCATCGCCATGGGCGCCTGCGCCAGCAGTGGCGGCATGTTCAACAACTACGCCGTCATCCAGGGCGTGGATAAAATCATCCCGGTGGACGTCTACATCCCCGGCTGCCCGCCGCGGCCCGAGGCCCTGCTCTACGGCCTGACCCTGCTCCAGAAGAAAATCGAGAAAGATCGCTTCAAGGATTACGCATAATCGGCTTTCGTCGCTGGACACGCGTGTTCGCTCACCAATACAGCGGTCGGTAAGGAATGGGCATGATCGAAGGGAACCTGACTCTCGACAAACTGCAGGCGCAGTTCCCCGGGGCCGTCTTGGATGCCGTGGACTGCAAGGGCGATGTCACCATCACGGTGGCAGTGGACCGTCTGCTGGACATCTGCCGCTTTCTGCGGGATGATCCTGACCTGCGGTATGACCTGCTGTCCTTCGTCACGGCGGTGGACCGGCTTAACCTGGGGATTCAGCCCCGCTTCGCCACGATATACAACCTGTACTCGCTGACCCACCGCCGGCGCATTATGCTCAAGGTCCCGCTGGAAGGCGACCCACCGCACTGCCCCAGTGTCACCTCCATCTGGCCGGGCGCCGACTGGCACGAGCGCGAGACCTACGACCTGATGGGCATCATTTTCGACGGCCATCCCTCCCTTTGCCGCATCATGCTCCCGGACGATTGGAAGGGGCATCCACTGCGCAAGGATTATCCCCTGGGTGGGGAACCGGTGGCCTTTTCGGAGAACGCCGACGACCCGGCGCTGGCCGGCCTGGGCACCCAGGTGATGGATGCTCCCTCGACCCCGCCCTTGATGCCGCCGGGCTGGGTGGATGACCCTGGCATGCTGGTGGTCAACTTCGGCCCCCAACACCCCGCCACGCACGGCGTCATGCGCTTCGTGCTCCAGCTCGACGGCGAGAAAATCGTGCGCTGCTGGCCGGACCCCGGGCACCTGCACTCCGGCATTGAGAAGACGGTCGAGTACAAGACCTACATGCAGGCCATCCCCTATACCGACCGCATGGACTATGTCTCGGCCATGAACAACAACCTGGGGCTGATCCTGGCCATCGAGAAACTGCTCGATATCGAGCCGCCGCCGCGCGCCCAGGTCCTGCGGGTGATCTTGTGTGAGCTACAGCGCCTGGCGGCGCACTGCATCTGGATCGGCACCAGTTGTCTGGACCTCTCGGGGACGATCCACGCCCTGCTCCTGTACGCCTTCCAGCAGCGCGAGTATATCCTGAACATCTTCGAGATGGTCGCCGGCGCCCGCCTCACCCCCACCTACTTCTGCGTGGGCGGGGTGCGCTGGGATGTGCCCGAGGGCTTCGTGCCGGCGGTGCGCTCCTTCCTGGAAGGCTTCGTCAAAGCGCTGGACGAATGGGAGACCATGCTGACGAACAATCCCATCTGGCTCTCCCGCACCAAGGGCATCGGGTACCTGCCGCTCGACAAGGCCATTGCCATGGGGGTGACCGGACCGTGCCTGCGCGGCAGTGGGCTGGCCTACGACGTCCGCAAGTACGCGCCCTATGCCGCCTACGACCAGTTCGAGTTCGATATCCCCACGCAGAAGGAAGGGGACTGCTATGCCCGCTACCTGGTGCGGGTGGCGGAGATGCGCCAGAGCGTGCGCATTATCCAGCAGGCGCTGGCCAAACTGCCGGCCGGCCCGGTCAAGGCCGATGAGCGCAAGGTGGTCCTGCCGCCGCGAGCGGAACTGGAAACGAGCATGGAGGCGCTCATCCATCACTTCAAGCTGGTGACGGAAGGGTTCAACGTGCCGGCCGGCGAGGTCTATGCCGCCGTGGAGGCCCCCAAGGGCGAGCTGGGCTTTTACCTGGTCTCCGACGGCGGCCCCAAGCCCTATCGCTTGAAGATCCGCGGCCCCTCCTTCTCCAACATCGCCGCCTCGCCCATTATGGCGGAGGGTGCCTGGCTGGCCGATATGGTGGCCATCATCGGATCCGTTGATATCACCATGGGAGAGGTCGACCGCTAGACGCGGGCGGGAGGAAAGCCTTGATCCTGTCAGAGACAGCGAGAGCGCAGATTCGCCAGTTGATGCAGCGGTACCCACAAGCGCGTTCGGCGCTGTTGCCGGCGCTGGACATCGCCCAGCGCGAGGCCGGCTACCTGTCCCCCCAGGTCCTGCGGGAAGTGGCTGTCCTGATGGACCTGCCCCCCGTGGAAGTGGCCTCGGTCGCCAGCTTCTACACCATGCTGTACCGCCGGCCGGTCGGCAAGCATGTCATCCAGGTCTGCACCAACATCTCCTGCTCCCTGATGGGTGCGGAGCATATCGTGAATGTCCTGCGGAAGAAGCTGGGCATCGAGGTGGGGGAAACCACGCCCGACGGCCGATTCACCCTGCTGACTGTGGAATGCCTGGGATCGTGCGGCACGGCGCCGATGATGCAGGTGGATGACACTTATTACGAGAACCTCACCGAGGAGCGGCTGGACGCTATCCTGGCCGAGCTGTCCAGGGATTGAGCCGGCGGCAATCGCTGACGAGGTAGTTGAAGGACGAGCGAATGGCTGAGAAGATTCTACTGCGCAATGTCGGGGTGCCCAATTCGCATACCATCGAGGTGTACCTCCAGCGCGGGGGGTACCAGGCGCTGGCCAAGGCGCTGAAGGAATATACGCCCCAACAGTTGGTGGAGCTGGTAAAGGCCTCCGGTCTGCGGGGACGCGGCGGCGCCGGCTTCCCGGCCGGCGTCAAATGGAGCTTCCTGCCGGCGGATGTCTTCCCGCGCTACCTGGTGTGCAATGCCGATGAGGGCGAGCCGGGCACCTTCAAGGATCGCGTGCTCATCGAACATGATCCGCACGGCCTCATCGAGGGCATTATCATCTCCTCGTACGCCTGCCAGGTCGAGCACGCCTTCATCTACATCCGCGGGGAATATGCCTTCGGCGCGCGCCGGCTTCAGCAGGCCATCGAGGAAGCCTACGCCCACGGCTATCTGGGCAAGAACATCCTGGGGAGCGGGTACAACCTGGAACTGACCCTCCATAAGGGCGCCGGCGCCTACGTATGCGGCGAGGAAACCGCTCTGCTCACCTCGCTGGAAGGGGATCGCGGCCATCCCAAGCTGAAGCCCCCCTTCCCTGCCCAGAGCGGCTTGTACCGCAAGCCCACCATCATCAACAACGTGGAGACCCTTTTCAACGTGCCCTTCATCGTGGAGCGAGGGGCGGAGTGGTACCGCTCCTTCGGGACGGAGCGCAGTCCGGGCATCAAGCTGTTCTGCATCAGCGGGCACGTGGAGCGGCCGGGCGTGTATGAACTGCCGCTGGGAACCCCCCTGCGCACGCTGATCTACGAGTACGCCGGCGGCCCCCTGGGCGGGCAGGCCATCAAGGCCATTATCCCCGGCGGTTCGTCCACACCGATGCTGCCGGCGGACAAGATAGACGTGCCGCTGGATTACGAATCGGTGGCCGCCGCCGGCTCCATGCTCGGCTCCGGCGCCGTTATCGTCATCGGCGAGCGCACCTGCATCGTCTCCGTGACCGAGCGCCTGGCGGAGTTCTACCGCCACGAGTCGTGCGGGAAGTGCATCCCCTGCCGGGAAGGGACCGATTGGATGTACCAGATCCTGCACCGCATCGAGCACGGCCGGGGGAGGGAAGAGGACCTGGACCTCTTGCTGGACATCTGCGACAACATCGGCGGCAAGAGCTTCTGTCCGCTGGGCGATGCCGCGCTGGGGCCGGTGCGCTCCAGCATCGGCCTGTTCCGCGAGGAGTACCTGGAACATATCCGCCTGGGCCGCTGTCCCATGCGCGCCTGAAGGCGAAGCTGTGATCATGTCGACGCGAGAACGCTGGGGCGGGGTAGAGCAGTGACGAACGAAAACACGCTGCTGGACAATATGGTGACGCTGGTCATTGACGGCAAAGAGGTGGCGGTGCCGGCGCACAGCACGGTGCTGGACGCGGCGCGCCGGCTGGGCATACCTATCCCCACGCTGTGCCACTACGCCAAGCTCATCCCGGTGGGCGCCTGCCGCATGTGCCTGGTGGAAGTGGAGAAAATGCGCGGCCTGCAGACCGCCTGCACCACGGAGGTGCGCCCAGGCATGGTCGTGCGCACGGACACACCGGAAATCCGCAAAGCGCGGGCCGCGAACCTGGAATTCCTGCTCACCAACCACCCGCTGGACTGTCCGGTATGTGACAAAGGCGGGGAATGCGAACTGCAGGATCAGACCTTCATCTACGGCCCGGGGAAGAGCCGCTTTATCGAGGAAAAGCGCCACAAGGCCAAAGCGCGCATCCTTGGCCCATATGTGATCATGGATCAGGAGCGCTGTGTGCTCTGCCGGCGCTGTATCCGCTTCCTCGAGGAGTGGGCGGATGACGTGCAGTTGGGATTGTTCGAACGCGGCCGGCTGACCTACGTGGATACCTTCAACGGGGAGCCGCTGGACACCCCCTTCTCGGGCAACACCGTCCATATCTGCCCGGTGGGGGCGCTGACCAGCCGCGTCTTCCGCTTTTCCGCGCGCAGTTGGGAGCTGAAACACACCCCATCCGTGTGCGTGAACTGCGCCGTCGGCTGTAATATCTCCCTGCACACCAAATACAACCGTCTGAAGCGCATCGTCTCTCGCGAGCACCCCGATGTCAACGACGAATGGCTGTGCGATCGCGGTCAGTTCGATCACCGCGCCGCGGACGGCACCCTGCGGATCACCCAGCCCCTGGTGCGCAAGGATGGGGAGCTGAAGCCGGCGTCATGGGAAGAGGCGCTGGCGCGCGCCGCGGAGGCACTGCGGGATGCCGTAGGACAGTATGGGCCGGCCGGGGTGGCCTGCGTGGGGTCCGCCCAGCACAGCAACGAGGACAATTACTTGCTCCAGCGGCTGGCGCGCGGCGCACTGGGCACCAATCAGATCGACATGGCGGCGGAAGTGCCGGCGCGGGCGCGGCTCCTGCCCACTACCCGCAAGCTCGAACAGTCCGACCTGGTGCTGATCGCCGGCCTGGACCTGCTGGACGCCGCGCCCCTGCTGGAGCTGTTCGCCCGGCACGCCGGCGCGATGGGATGCACCCGCTTCATCATCGTAGGCACGGAGCGCTCGCATCTGGCGCGCTTCGGCCGCTGGCTGCCGTGCCGGCCGGGCACGGAAGTGGCCGTCATCAACGGCCTGGTGCGCGCCATCCTGCAGAGCGGTCGGGCGCGTGCGGCGGCCGGCCTGGAGCAGTTGCAGGCCTGGATGGAACCCTATACCCCCGCGGCGGTGATGCATGCGGCCGGCGTGCCCGAAGCCGAACTGCTGGAAGCGGCCGAGGCGCTGGCGCAGGCACAGCGTCCGACCATCCTCTACGGCGGAGCGCGTGCCGGCGATGCCGTACTGCGCGGCGCGCTGGGCAATTTGGCGCTGATCTGCGGGGCGGAAGGGCCGGCCTTGGTGCCGGCACAGGCCAATGCCATCGGCGCGCTGGATATGGGCGTCTCCCCCGCCTTCCTGCCCGGCTTTCAGCCGTATACCGATACCCGTGCCTTGGATCGCTATCAGCAATTCTGGGGACGCCGGGTGCCGGCGGAGGCCGGCCAGGGCCTGCGGGCATGGCGGGGGCAGAAACTGCCGGCGGCCCTGGTGCTGGGGGAGGTGCCGGCCGGCCTGCGGGCGGACTTCCTGGCGGTCATCACCTCCTGGAAGGCGGAAGTGCCGGCGGATGTGGATGTGGTCCTGCCGGCCTGTGCGTTCACCGAGGCCGACGGCTCTTTCACCAACCTGACCGGTCGGGTGCAGTGGGCGCGCGCCGCCCTGCGCCCCATGGGCGAGAGCCGGCCGGCCTGGTGGATCCTGACCCAGTTGGGAGCCCGGTTGGGGGAGGCCGGTCGCTGGAACTTCTCCTCGGCGGAGGAGGTCTTTGCCGAGATCGCCCGCTGTGTGCCGGGCTATGAGGGCCTTTCTTATGTGGTGCTCGGGGAGGCCGGCGCCCTGCGCAAGCTCGAGCCTGAGCGTTTGACGGTCTATGAGGCCCATGTCAGCCTGGCCGGCTGATTATCCTGGGCCGTGCATGGGGAGAACAGGGGAAACCTATGGATTGGATTGATGCCCTGCTGATTCCTGCCATCAAAAGCCTGGTGGTGATCGTCGTCCTGCTCCTGGCGTTCGCCTACATGACGTATGTGGAGCGCAAGTTGGTGGGGCGGTTCGTGCGGCGCTACGGCCCCAACCGTGCCGGCCCTTTCGGCTTGCTCCAGCCCATCGCCGACGCCTTCAAGGCCATCTTCAAGGAGGAGGTCATCCCCTCCGAAGTGGACAAGTGGCTGTATGTCATTTGTCCGGGCATCGCGGTGGCCGGCTCCCTCATCGTTTTCGGCGTGATACCGGTGGGCGACAGCTTCATGGCCTGGGGGCGCAAGATCACCATGGTGATCGGCGATGTGAACGTCGGGGTGCTGTACGTGGTGGCCGTGGCCGGCCTGGGCCTGTACGGCATTTTCCTGGGCGGCTGGTCCTCCAACAACAACTTCTCCCTGCTGGGCGCCCTGCGCAGTACCGCCCAGGTCATCACCTATGAGCTTCCCATGGGGCTGGCGCTGGCCAGCATTGCCGCCATCACCGGCTCCCTGCGCTTCGCCGACATCATCGCCGCTCAGCGGACCCTGCCGCTCATTGTCCTCCAGCCGGTGGGCTTCCTGATCTACTTCATCAGCGGCATGGCGGAGATCAACCGCTCTCCCTTTGACATGCCCGAGACGGAGAACGAGCTGGTCTCCGGCTACTCCACGGAATACGGCGGCATCAAATTCGCCATTTACTTCATGGCGGAATACATCAATATGATTGTGATGAGCATCCTGGTGGCCACGCTGTTCCTGGGTGGGTGGCAGGGGCCGTTCGCCCATCTCAGCCCACTTTTACAATTGGTGTGGCTGGGTGTGAAGGCCGCCGTGGTGCTCTTTGTGTTCATCTGGGTGCGCGCCAGTATCCCCCGCGTGCGCTACGACAAGTGGATGAAGTTCGGCTGGAAGTTCCTGTTGCCGCTGGGGTTGGCCAACCTGGCGGTGACGGCGGTCGTGGTGGCGCTGGTGGCCTGAGCGATTTTCCCTGCAGGGGTGGATGTGCATGTCAGCACTGGTGAACGCTGTCAAGGGTTTGATCCAACATTTGCGGGCGATGGGCATCACCCTCCGGTATCTGTTCATGAAGCCGGTGACGGTGCAGTATCCCGAACAGCCGCCGGAGATATACCCGCGCTTCCGCGGCCGGCATGAGCTCCAGCGCTACGAGAACGGGCTGGAGAAATGCGTCGCCTGCGGCCTGTGCGCGGCGGTGTGCCCTTCCGGCGCCATATACGTGGAGGCGGCGGAGAATGACCCGGAGCACCCCGTCTCGCTGGGCGAGCGGTATGCCAAGCGCTATGAGATCAACATGACGCGCTGTATCTTCTGCGGCTACTGCGAGGAGGCCTGCCCGAAGGGCGCCATCGTCATGGGACACGAGTTTGCCCTGGCGGATTTCGGCCGGCACGAACTGGTCTATTCCAAGGAGCAGTTGCTGGAGCCGGCCCACCCACATGTCATCGTCAAGCAGGTGTGATGGGGATATCACATATGACCGCAACCCCCTTGGAAACTGTGTTGTTCATCATCTTCGGTGCCGTTGCCATTGCCGGCGCGCTCAGCGTCATCCTGGCGCGGCAGGTGGTTTACAGCGCCCTGGGCATGTTGGTGAACTTTGTGGCGCTGGCGGCCATGTACATCATGCTGAGCGCGGAGTTCCTGGGCATTGCCCAGTTGATCGTCTATGCCGGCGCCATTGTGGTGCTCTTCCTGTTCGCGCTGATGCTGGTGGGGGGCCGGCGGCCGGCGGAGCAGGGGCGGCTGTCCCCCGGCTTTGCGGCGGCCGGCGGGGCGCTGGCCGTGATCTTCCTGGCCGAGATCGCCTACCTGGTGGCGCGCATGACAGGGGTGGCCGGCGCCCGCGGCACGGTGACACCCGAGGCCATTGCCCAGCTCGGCCATATCCAGCTCCTGGGCGCCACACTCCTGTTGGACTACATACTGCCCTTCGAGCTGGCTTCCGTGCTCCTGCTGGTGGGCATAGTGGGCGCGGTGGCGCTGGCACGGGCACGCCGGCGGTCCCAGGAAGAATAGCACGGGAGGGAAAAGCGTGGATGCCATCCGCTATCTGCTGATATTGAGCGCGGTGCTGTTTACCATTGGGGCGGCCGGCGTCCTTCTGCGGCGCAACGCCCTGGTCATTTTCATGTGCATCGAAATCATGCTCAACGCCGTCAACCTCACCTTTATCGCCCTTTCCCGCCAGTTGCAGTCGCTGGACGGCCAGATCTTCGTCTTCATGGTGATGGCGGTGGCGGCGGCTGAGGTGGCCATCGGCCTGGGCATTATCGTCTCGATCTTCCGCCACAGGGCCACTACCGATGTGAACGATGTTTCCCTGTTGAAGGGCTGATGGAAGAAAGGCCCCGGCGGCCGCCTTCCACGGACGTTTGAGGAGGACTGGATGGTTGCGTATGCATGGTTGATGCTGTTGTTCCCCCTGCTGGGCGTGCTGGTGAACGCCTTCTTCGGCCGGCGCATAGGCAAGCGGGCCGTGAGCTGGGTGGCCTGCTCCGCCATCGGCCTGTCGTTCCTGGTGGCCCTGGGGGTGCTCGTGGGCGTCGCCGGCAGTAAAGGGATCGAACAACCGCTGTTCACCTGGATCCGCGCCGGCAACTTCCGCGTGGAGTTCAGCCTTCTGCTGGACCCGCTGTCCGCCCTGATGGCGGCGGTGGTCACAGGCGTCAGCTTTCTCATCCATATCTATTCCGTGGGCTACATGGCCGAGGATCCCCGCTACGCCCGCTATTTCACCTATTTGAACCTGTTCGTCTTCGCCATGCTCATCCTGGTGCTGGCGAACAATTACCTGATGATGTACGTGGGCTGGGAGGGGGTCGGCCTGTGCTCGTACCTGCTGATCGGCTTCTGGTTTGAGCGGAAGTCGGCGGCGGACGCCGGCAAAAAAGCCTTCATCGTCAACCGGGTGGGCGACGTGGGGTTTGCCCTGGGCATCATGCTCATCTTCGCCACATTCGGCACCCTGCAGTTCAGCGAGGTGTTCCGGCGGGCGCCAGGCGTGCTGGGGCCGGCGGTCGTGACGGCCATCACCCTCCTGCTGTTCATGGGCGCCACGGGCAAGTCGGCGCAGATCCCGCTCTACATCTGGCTGCCGGACGCTATGGAAGGCCCGACGCCGGTCTCGGCCCTCATCCATGCGGCGACCATGGTGACCGCCGGCGTGTATATGGTGGCGCGCAACCATGTGCTGTTCGACATGGCGCCGGCCACCATGACGGTGGTGGCCTCCATCGGCGCGGCGACGGCCTTTTTCGCCGCCACCATGGCGCTGGTGGAGAAGGACCTGAAGCGCATCCTGGCCTATTCCACCATCAGCCAGTTGGGCTACATGTTCCTGGCGGTGGGGGTCGGGGCATACAGCGCCGGCATGTTCCATCTGACGACGCACGCTTTCTTCAAGGCACTCTTGTTCCTGGCCGCCGGCAGTGTGATGCATGCCCTGGCCGGCGAGATCAACATCATGAAGCTGGGCGGCTTGCGGGAGAAGCTCCCCACGACGTATGCGGTGTTTGCGGTGGGCGCGGCGGCGCTGGCCGGCGTCCCCTTGTTCTCCGGCTTCTTCAGCAAGGACGAGATCCTGTGGCGCGCCTTCCTTCGCTCGCCGGTGCTGTGGCTGGTGGGCCTGGTGACCGCTCTGCTGACCGCCGTATACATTTTCCGGGCGCTGTTCGTGACCTTCTGGGGGAAAACCCGGGCGGAGAAGAAGCTGTGGGAGCACGCCCATGAGGCGCCGGCGGTGATGTCCGTCCCCATGCTCATCCTGGCAGTGCTGGCGGTGGTCGGCGGCTATATCGGCCTGCCGCGGCTCTCGCTGGTGGAGGGCTATTTGGAACCGGTACTGCCGGCCGGGCACATCGCCGAGGCCGGCGCGCTGGAATGGGTGCTGTTGGCTGTGTCGGCGGTGGTGGCGTTGGGCGGCATTGCCCTGGCCTATTACCTCTACGTGGTGCGGCCGGAAGCGCCGGCCCGGCTGAGCCGGCAGTACGCCCCGCTGTACACCCTGTTGAGCCGCAAGTACTACGTGGATGAGTTCTATATGGCGGTAGTGGTGGAGCCACTGCGGCGGGTGGGGCGTTTCATCGCCGAGCTGTTCGACCCGCAGGTGGTGGATGGGGCGGTCAACGGACTGGCGCGGCTGGCCGGCGTGTGCGGAGAGGGGCTGGGCACGCTCCAGACCGGCCGGGTGCGTTCGTACGCCCTGAGCATCCTGGTGGGCGTGGTGATCATCCTGGGATATTTCCTGTTGCGGTAATTGGTGCAAGGGAGTGGGGACCTGATGAATTCTGCGGGTTTTCCCTTATTGAGCCTGATCGTGTTCCTGCCGCTGGCCGGCGCTCTGCTGGTGCTGGTGTGGGATAAGCGGGCGCACGCGAGCATCCGAGGGATATCCTTGGGGATTACGCTGGCAGTGCTGGCGCTGACGCTGGCGGCCGTGGCGCTGTTCCGGCCGGCGGAGGCCGGCATGCAGTGGGAGGAGCACCTCCCCTGGATACCGACGCTGGGCATTTCTTACCGCTTGGGGGTGGATGGCTTCTCGCTGTTCCTGCTTCCCCTCACCGCACTGCTCTTCGTCATCGCCGTGCTGGCATCGTGGAAGCCGGTGGGGAGCGATGAGGCGAGCCGTTCCGCCGTGCAGGGCTACTTCTTCTGGCTGTTACTGCTGGAGACCGGGGTGCTGGGCGTCTTCCTGGCGCTGGACCTGGTGCTCTTCTACGTGTTCTGGGAGGCCATGCTGATCCCCATGTATTTCCTCATCGGCAGATGGGGTGGGGAACGGCGAGCCTACGCCACGGTGAAGTTCTTCATCTACACCATGGCCGGCAGTGCCCTGATGCTGGTCGCTATCCTGGTCCTGGGCTACTTCGCCTATCAAAGCACAGGGGCCTGGACCTTTGACTGGCAGACCTTGCGCGGGCTGAACCTGCCCTGGCCGGCGCCGCTCTGGCTGTTCGCCATGTTCGGGCTGGCCTTTGCGGTGAAGGTGCCGGTGTTCCCCTTCCACACCTGGCTGCCGGATGCCTACGGTGAAGCGCCGACGCCGGTGACGGTCCTGCTGGCCGGCGTGCTCTCCAAGATGGGCATTTACGGCTTCGTGCGCTTCGGCCTCCAGCTCTTCCCGGAGGGACTGCGCACGGCCGCGCCCTGGCTGGCCGTCCTGGCCATCATCGGCATCCTCTACGCCTCCCTCTCGGCGCTGATGCAGAAGGATGTGAAGCGGGTGGTCGCCTACTCCAGCGTGGCCCATTTATCGCTGGTGGTGCTGGGCGTGGTGGTGGCGAACGCACAGTCGCTGGCCGGCGTGGTCATGCAGATGGTCAGCCACGGCATTTACGTGGCGGCGTTGTTCCTGATCGTGGGGATGCTGGAGGAGCGCCGCGGCACCCGGCTGATCGCCGAGTTCGGCGGCCTGTGGAAGCCGGCGCCGCTTCTGGGCGTATGCTTCCTGATCGCCATGCTGGGTGCGGTGGGGCTTCCCGGCCTCAACGGCTTCGTGGGCGAGTTCCTGCTCCTGGTCGGCCTGTTCCAATCGGTGCGCGCCTATGCCGTGCTGGGCGCGCTGGGCATGATCCTGGGCGCCTGGTATATGCTGTGGACCTTCCAGCGCATCATGCAGGGGCCGGCGGAGGGACGCAACGCCGACGTGCCGGATATGCGCGGCGTGGACCTGCTGGTCATGGTGCCCCTGCTGGTGCTCATTATTATCCTGGGAGTGTTCCCGAACCTGATCCTGGGGCCGGCCGGCGCGACCATTGATGCCCTGGTGGGGCAGGCGGCCGCTGTGGCCTGGCTCCCTTGATGGGGCGGCGGACCCTGGGCCGGCATTTCGTTGAAGCTAGTTTCTGAGGAGAGGAAATGAACATCGCGGACGTACAGGTGGTGAGCATTCTGCCCCAGATGATCATGCTGGCGGCCGCGCTGGCCGTTTTCCTGGCGGACCTGGTATGGAAGGACCGAAAGGGTATCGGACTGCTGGCGCTGGCCGGCGCCCTGGTTGCCTTTGCCGCCGCGGCCGGCATGCTGGCCGGCTCAGGCGCGCCGACCTTCCAGCATATGGCCGCGGCCGACCGCTTTGCCCTGGTGATCAGCCTGGTGGTGAGCGCGGCGGCAGTGCTAGCCCTGCTCATTTCCCTGGACTATGTCGTGCGGGTGGAACTGCCGGCCGGCGAGTACTACGGTTTGCTCCTGCTGGCGGCCAGCGGGATGATGTTCCTGGGTGCGGCGACCCATCTGATGACCCTGTTCCTCTCGCTGGAAATCCTCTCCATCGCGCTCTATGCCCTGGCCGGCATCCGCACGACCGATCTCCGCTCCGGCGAGGCGGCCATGAAATATTTCCTGCTGGGGGCGTTCGCCTCGGCCTTCCTGCTGTACGGCATGGCCCTGCTGTACGGCGCGACGGGGAGCACCTACCTGGCCGGCATCGCCGCGGCGGTCCCGCAGAAGCCTGCCGACCCGATGTTGATCGGCGGCCTGGCGCTCCTGCTGGTCGGCTTCGCCTTTAAGGTCGCGGCGGTGCCCTTCCACATGTGGACGCCCGATGTCTATCAGGGCGCGCCTTCCTCGGTGACTGCCTTTATGTCGGTCGGGGCCAAGGCGGCCGGCTTCGCCGCGCTGGTGCGGGTGCTGGTCACAGTCTTCCCGGCCCTGTATGCCTGGTGGGTCTGGCCGGTTGGCATCCTGGCAGTGCTGACCATGACCTGGGGCAACCTGGCGGCGCTGGCGCAGGGGAATGTGAAGCGCATGCTGGCCTATTCCAGCATCGCCCACGCCGGCTATATCCTGGTGGGCGTGGCGGCCGGCGAGGCCGGCGTCAGCGGCGTGCTCTTTTACCTGATGGCCTACGCGCTGATGAACATCGGCGCCTTCGCGGCGTTGATCGCGCTGGAGCGCGCCGAGGCGGATGCCGCCGGCGTGGAGCTGGCGCGCATGAGCGGCCTGTTCCACCGCCGGCCGTGGCTGGCGGCCGCCATGACCGTGTTCATGTTCTCCCTGGCAGGGGTACCGCCGCTGGCCGGCTTCTTCGGCAAGCTGTACGTCTTCAGCGCCGCGGTGCGGAGCGGCCTGATGGTGTTGGCCATCATCGGCGTCATCAACAGCGTCATCTCGGCCTATTACTACCTGCGGGTGGTGGCGCGTATGGCGCTGGCTGGGCCGGCGGAAGAGGTGGAGCCGGCGCGCTGTCTTGGCCTGTCCATCGGCACGGGCATCGCCGCCCTGGGCACCGTCCTGTTGGGATTGTATCCCACCTGGCTTTTCAACCTGGTGCAGGGCACGCTGGCTGTGCTGTTCGGCGGGTAAGCCTTCATCACTTGCACACCCATTCCCGGGGTTTCAGCTTTCGCATCCCCGCCCAGGGCTTTTCAAAATTCTAATAGAGAGGTAAGGTGAGCAAGCTCAGGCCGTAATCTGGCATAGCGGCCACCTTGCGTCGGGCACTCGGGATCGAGGGG
>Ga0080004_1100255_pt1 | contig 19608 bp, 35 predicted proteins | sample WasSprMetagenome_FD_69207 | JGI IMG/M metagenome (GOLD analysis project Ga0080004, IMG submission 69207) | Sulfidic aquatic microbial communities from Washburn Spring, Yellowstone National Park, USA - WS (SPADES assembly) (version 2) | ecosystem: Environmental > Aquatic > Thermal springs > Hot...
CAGAGGTCTAGAGGCTTGAAGCCCCTAGCCTGCTCTGAGTCCAAGCTCGGTTTTTTGGTCAAGCTATTCCTCTACTCCTTCATATACGGCATGGTCTTCATCAACTGGATTGACTTGTTCGCCAGCCCAGCCCACGTCCCGGGATACCACCTGTGGCTCGCGGCGATGTACTTCCTCCCGTTCATCGTAGTGCTGGTTTTCAGGAGTTTGGAGGACTGGGAGCTAACCCTAGGATTTGGATTGTTTACTTCACTCCTCAACGACACTTTGTACTATATTATCGGACGCTACCTCTTCGGCCTCCCGGTAAATCTCTCCGAGTGGTTTAGGTGCCAGCTACTTCCGGTCTGCGATAAGCCCTTCCACTTCGACTTCCTGTTCTTCAGGCTGAAGCCCTACCCGTGGCTAATGCCCCTCTCAATATACGCTAGGATTTTGTTGACCTGCCTGCTACTGTATAAGTGGTGGAGGGAGTAGTCTGCACCTGACCTCCTCCCCGCCCTAAAGGGCGAGGGTTCCCGCCATTGCGGGGAGGTTTGGGGTAAGGTGTTTTTGCAGTAAGTTATTTAAGCCTTGAATCCGAATTATTTTGTGGTGGGTGGAGTGGAGCTGTTCGCGTTAACGGTGCTCATGACCGTGCTGGGGTCGTTCGCGAACGTGCTCATGTGGATCAAGTCTTGGGATGAGCTGACGTCGTTCGAGGCTTCCAGGACCGTCCTCATCGGGGTCGTGGTCGGGGTTCTGTGGTACTTCATGAGGGTTGAGCACGGCGTTCCCGACTCGGTCGTGACGTTCGTGGTGGGTTACACGGCTAAGGACGTGATCGAGTCCGTGGTCGAGAGGTTCAAGCCCACCACTAAGTGATGAGTAGACACCTCGCTGACCCCTCTTCTCGATGATGACGGGGGGTTGCCCTCTGATTTTTTAACTCTTAAACAATTCCTTTATCGGTGGTTGAATGAGTGAGGTCGTGCTCTCCCTGAACTACGGGACGCTCACTAAGTTCAGGGTCAGGCCGGAAGCCCCTGAGTCGTATAAGTTGCACTACATGGTTCCTCCCCCCGGCGGTGGGGGGATAGACTACGCTGGCTCGCTAGCCGCTGTTCAGTCAGTTGTCGAGCAGTTCTTCCCGGGGAAGGTCAGGGATCTCGAGCAACTTATTGCGGGGATCCAGCACGACATCGATTGGTTGAGGCAGGGCTACTGCATCGCGATCTGCAAGTCCGGGACCGGCATTCATGACTACACGTGTGAGAGGGCTAGGGAGGGGTGCGAGGCGTGGCAGGGAGGGTTCGTCAGGTTCGTGACCCTTGAAGAGCTCCAGAACAACCTGGCCGTCACCCAAGACGTGCTCAGCAAGGTCAGGACCGACTACGAGGTCCTCAAGGCTTTCTTCGCTCAGAACATCCCTAAGCTCACGGTCACTGTTGACAGGGCTGAAGCCCGCGTGTTCGAGGAGGTGTGGGTGTCTATCGGGGGGTTGCCGCAGATGGTTCAGCTAAGCGTGTACGTGGACGGGTCCCTCCTCGAGAAGAGGAGGGTTTCAGCGCCCGCTAGCTTCCTGTACGTTCCGCAACAACCCGGGAAGTACAGGTTCTCGGCGTACGGGGAGACGACCGGCGAGACCGCTGAAGCCTACCTGAACGTGCTCCCGACGGCGCCGTCCCCTCCTGCTCCCCCGCCTACACCACCGCCAACACCTCCTGCTCCACCGCCTACGCCGCCTACGCCGCCCCCAACCCCTCCAACACCTCCCGCCCCCACCCCCACGCCGCCGCCTAAGGAGGTCAAGCAGGTCCCGGTCTGGGCTTTGGTGGGGTTAGGGCTTGCCGTCGCAACAGTGATTATTGCCTCGAGGAGGAAGGGGTGATGGGTTGATTGAGGAGGGAGGCATGGGTCGTTGCCTCAGCCTACGTCGCGGCGAACTCCCTCCTCTCCAGAGCGTCGTATGAGAGGGTCTTCAACGCGGGGGACGTCGCCGAGCCCCCTCCGGGCAGGGTCAGCGTCGTCGTTCCGGGATGGCACGAGCCTAGGCGCTTCCTTGAGGCGAGCTTGAGTAGCCTTAAGGAGCAGACCGCCGTCTGGTCTTTCCCTGACCGCTTCGAGCACGTGTTCGTCGGTTGTGAGGGGGTTGACCTAGACGTCCCCGAGAGGTACGGGTACAGGGTTCTGTGCGCTCCGAGAGGGAAGCTCAACGCTAGGCACTTAGGGATAGTTAACTCGTCGGGGGACATCATCGTCGCCGCCGACTCTGATTGCCTCTACCCCCCCAACTGGCTCAACCTAGTCCTCAAGCCCTTCAAGGAGCCTGACGTGGTCGGCGTGTGCACCCCCACGTGGCAGGGATGGCTCGAGCCCTTCGTCGGGATCCCTAAAGCGCTGGTCTTCGCTTACAAGATGACTGGGAGGGGTAGCGCGTTCAGGAAGACCGCCTACTTCGAGGTAGGTGGGTTCAACCTCGCCGTGAATCAAGAGAACGTAAGGGAGCTATGGCTTGAGGAAGAGATCCTCTTCTACAGGAGGTTGCGGAGCAGGGGGAGGGTCGCTTACGTGGACGCCCCCGTAATACACCTAGGCGTTGAGACGAGCGGGAGGGGCCTCAGACCCTACCCGCGCGGCAAGAGAGCTTACGCTACCTGAGTTTTTCATTCAAAAAGAACACGTACTTCCAAGCGTTCCTCAGCAAGAGCCATGAGACGAGCAGGGTCAGGGCGAGCAGGAGCAGGACCGCCAGCAGACCGGACCTCAGGAGGGCCGCGAGCAACTTGTCAAGCATACTCATCCCACTCCTCCGGGGGAGCGGCCGGCTTCGCCCTCAACCTCCTAGCAATCCTTAGAGCTTCCCTACGCCACTCCTCAACCCTCTCCTCCAGACCCTTCCTCCTCACTTCTCCCTCACCACAAGACCGAACCTCTCGACAAGGTCGGGGATCGCGTTGGAGGGGACGAACGCCCTAGCACCGTCCTCGCACTCGATGAGGTAGGACTTACCGACCTTTGTGGCGACGCACTTCCTCGGCGGGGTTACCCCATTCTCTACGTAGTCAATGGGGTTACCCCATTCTCGTCTTGGAGAAATTTTTTCTTGAGTTGGAGAACTTGAGTCTTCTCGGTTTGGAGAATTCGTGTTTTCTCGGTTTGGAGAATTCGGGGTTACCCTCTCAAGCAGTGCCTCGATGACTTTGTTCGGGGTTACCCTCATCGAGTCAGCTAGCTCCTGCAACTTCTCGTAGACTTTGTCTGAGACCTTGATGACCTTAGTGTAGGGCATTCACCTCACCAGCGGCTTCAGCTCTACCTTCCCCTTAACGTCCTCTACGTCGACGACAGACGACGCGACGTCGTGCTCGACTACATCGGCCTCAACGCAGAAATCCCTCACCGGCGGGACCCACCTTCTCCCAATCCTGACGGACTCAACCAGCCACTCCCTGAGGAGGGAGCCGTGCCCGTAAACCGATACCCTGAACCTTCCTGACCCCGGGTAGTAAGACACGCACACTCGCACGGGGTTACCCCGAGAAGAGGATGGCTTTCAGAGCTAATAACAACGCCGTTAACATTTTCGGCGTTAACGCGTCTTTCCTTCTTTAAAAAGAGATAATAATTACTCTGATGATCGAGTAATTACAGTAATTGCTTTAATTACGGCCTGCGAGAGTTTTCACACAGGATTTTCCTCATTCTCTTAATTAGAAGAGATTTTAATTAAGAGAATGTTCTCTTCATAGAGTTCTCTTAATTGAGATTCTCTTCATAGAGCCTAATTATACAAAACGTTCAAACAGTGATTCTATAAGTTCCCGACCCCCGAAATTACTGTAATTACTGTAATTACGGAGTCATCAAAGTAATTATTATCTCTTCATAGGAATCACGCGTGGGGGTCACGCGTTAACTCCGTTAATGTTTTCAGCGTTAAAATCAATTCTTTAAGGAGAGAATGAAGGGTGAACTTTATTAACTCCCTACCGAATCTATTATCGGGGTAACCCCATCAGGGTAACCCCGTGATTGAGGAATGACTGTGAGGAAAAAGCTTAACATTCATTCTCTTCATCGGGTTAATCGAGTTAATCGATTTGCAGCTATATTGGATTATACGGAAAATTTTCTGTTCGGATTGCATGGAAAAAATTATTAAAAATAGCGAATATAGGTGCAGAACGATTAACTCGATTAACCTCATGTAGAGAATGGTGAAGCCTTCAGCTGTGGATTGGGTTAATAAGGTGATTGCTGTAATTGCTGTAATTAAGGTTTATTAACCCTTCCATCGCTTACTTTCTTGAGGTGTTCGGTTTGGGTAGGCACACGACGATAAGTGTGTCCCCCAAGGTTAAGGAGAGGCTTGACGGGCTTAGGAGGGAGTTGGGCGTTAGGTCTTGGGACTCGTTCCTGACGCTTCTCGCGAACGAGTTCAGGAAGCAGGTTGAGGAGGGTAGGAGGGCTAGGGTGAGGAAGGAGGTCTGCAACGACTTGAGCGAGGCTAGGGCCAGCCTTGCGGGCTGGGTTAAGAAGTTGCTGTCCGCCCTCGGCTCCGAGAAGGAGGTCGTCATAGCTCTCGAGTACTTGAGGAGGGACCCGCAAGACCCTGAGATGATGGTCGTGGACAAGGAGAAGTGCGTTAAGGGGTGAGCAGGCGTGGCGATCACGCTGGTCGCGACCGACCTAACCCTGAAGCTCGTGAGGAGGTAGGCGAGGGTTGAGCGAGTTCGCCTCAAGGCTTGAGGGGTTGGGACCGGTCGAGGAGCTCGCGTTCCCGCCGACCCCCGGCTTCGGCAAGTACAGGAGGTTCTTGGAGCACGCGATGCCTCACCCAGCCAAGATGAACGTCGAGTTGCTGGAGTTCTTGGTGCTGAAGTACAGCAGGGAGGGAGACCTAGTCCTCGACCCTATGGCCGGGACCGGCTCAACGTGCGTTATCGCGGCGTTGAACGGTAGGGACGCTGTCTGCGTTGAGATAGAGCCGAGGTTCTACGAGTGGATGGAGAAGGCTAGGCAAAACGTTGAGAAGATCTCTACGCTGGGTAGGAAGGGGCGGATAGTAAACATACTAGGCGACGCTAGGAGGCTCTCAGAGCTGCTGAAGCAAGTGGACGCTATAGTAACAAGCCCGCCGTACGCTGAGACCATTAGCCATAAGTCGGGCGGTCCGGTGAGGGTTGAAAAAGTGGGCGTCTCAACAATAACTGCTAGAACGTATTCAACAAGCAACGATAATATCGGCAACCTTCCTTTAGGCAACGTTGATTGTTGCATAACCTCGCCTCCATACGAGTCCGCGTTGGAGGGGACTTCCAAGCACACTAGGGGAGGCATAGCCTCAAGAGACCCTAAGCTCGCTCGGTCCGGGACCTACTCAACAGTGCTCTCAGTGAAGCCGGGCGTGCCAGCCATGTACTCCCCTAACCCGGACAACATCGGTAACCTGAAGAACAGCGATAAGGACTACGAGCTCCTCGAGCGTGAGGAGGACATCAACACACTATACTCGAGGCTCTTGAAGGACGGCAAGCCAACCTACCTAAGCGAGATGCTGAAGGTCTACCGCGAGATGTTCAAGGTGTTAAAGCCGGGCGGACACAGCGTAGTCGTCGTGAAGCCGTTCATCAGGAAAAAGCAGGTGGTCGACCTCCCATACTACACTTGGCTACTGATGCGGAGGGTCGGGTTCAGGCTTAAAGCACTCCACAAGCTCAGGCTCAAGCAGGAATCCTTCTGGAGGAAGCTATACTACAGGAAGTTCCCGAACGTCCCGAGAATAGCTCACGAGTACGTGGTAGTGTGCGAGAAACCGGGGTGAGGAAGGATGCCCTGCAGCGGGGTAACCCTCTTTTTAATTAAAAAAGGGCTTGAGCTTACTCGGGCGGGAGGATCGGGACGTACTCGGTCTTGCCGGGGAAGTAAATCCTGACCGCGTGCGTCCCGGCAGTGCTCAGCGTGAGGGAGACGGTGAAGGACCCGTCTTGACCGGTCGTCTGCTCGCCTACTTTAACGCCGTCAACGAAGACCTCGACGTTAGTCCATGGCAGGGGGAGCTCCCCGAAGTAGGTTACGTAGACTAGCTTCCCGACTACCTGGAACGCCTCGCCCACGTTCACTGTGGTCGGGCACGAGAGGACGTCTATCCTCGTCTCGTACTCGACCATGCTCTCAGCCCTTCTTCCTCGACGCGTAGACGACGGCCGCGACAACCCCCGCGATCGCTAGCCCGACCGCCCACGAAGGTATCTCGACCTCCTTAGGTGGCGGGGCCCCTGCCTCAACGACCTGAATACTTACCTCCTTGCTCGAGGGCTTGTAGACTATCGGCATGATGACCACGCCTGCTTACGCGGTCGCTCCCTCGAACACTAGCTTGATCTTGTACGTCCCGGGAGCGTCCAGAACCGTGCTCGCCGTGCCGGTCCCGTCGCTCGCTGTCAGAACGGATAGGCGGTACTGGTCGTTCACGTAGACCTTGACGAAGACCCCTCCGAGCGGGTACTCACCCCTGTTCGGCACCACGTAGGTGAGCCTGAACCTTATGCCGAACGCCTCCCCAACGTAGACGGTCGTCGGGCACTCCAAGATGGTTATGTTGGTCGGGTACTCGATTGACACGGCTATTGCCTGAATCGTTACCTCCTTGCTTGAGGGCTTGTAGACTATGCTCATTCTCCCACCGAGGAAATCATTTTCTCGTAGCTTAAAAATATATTAGTCGTGGAAAGGGATTGAATCACGGTGGTTTGATGCCTCTCACGGAGAAGGAGAAAGCGCTTGCCGGGGCGGTCGTGGCTGGGGGGACCGCTTTCCTCGCCTACTACGCCCTCAGCAAGCTCATCCCCTCGAAGGAGGAGGAGCCGGCGTACCCTCCGCCCACAGAGCCGGCGCCGCCCTCCCCCTACCCCTCGATACCTGCCCTAATCATCTCTTTAGGGACCGTGAGCTTGACGACGAACGTCGGGGCGTGGGTTGAGGGGAGGCCGTGCGTTGATCAAGTCGTCAGGGTCGGGTACAGGGCCGCTGACTGGGGTTCTGAAGGCATCGCCAAGTCAACGATATACTTCCAAGTCCTCGACTCGGCCGGGAGGGGAGTCCCGGCCGTCGAGGTTGAGATGTGGGGAGATGCCCCGACAGACAAGTACTTCACGACCGTTGAATTGGACGGGGCTCCGAGAACTTTCGAGAAGCCGTTGGTGAAGAGGACGGACTCTAGGGGGGTTGCGTGGGCTAACGTCTCCTGCTCCTACGGACTCGACGACGGGTTCGAGACGTTGTGTAAGGACGTGGGGATGTGGCTGAGGAAGTGGTCGTGCCTCATAGTCCTCCCGGGGTACGTGCTCACTCCGAGGGACGGGATGCTGATCAACGAGTGGTACGGACCCTACTTCGTCGTTGATAAGGGCGGGGGCGGGGAGTCCCAGCCCGTCGTGAGGAAGGTTTACTGCAGGGTTAGGGGGACCGCGCTCCTCACCTTCGAGACAATCGCCTGCAGGTTTTGTGCGAGGTGGTTGTGATGGCTAAGGTCCCTGACTGGCTCGTGAAGCTCGCGCTCGGTAGCGCGGCGGTCGGCGGGGCTATCTACATACTGTACAAGCTGTTCGCGGAGCCAGCCGACTACTGGAGGAGGCAGTACGAGTACTGGGCTAGGGAGTACGTCAGGGAGTTGAAGGAGTTCCTAGAGTCTTCGGGAGGCACGCTGACGCAGGCTCAGAGGGAGGTCCTCGAGGAGAAGAGGAGGAGGCTCGGGGAGTCCGAGAAGAAGATTATGGAGGTCACGGGGCAGCCTTGGGACAAGGTCGTCGCGCCGCTCGTCACCTCAGTCGGCATCGCGGCGATCCTAGCCCTCTTCCCGTACGAGAAGGTCGCTAGAGCCATCAAGTACTTCAAGGACAGCTCAGGGCACGTGAAGTCATCGCACGGCACGGTAGTCCTCCTGTCCAACACCGTTAACGCGTGCTTCTACGAGGTAGGGAACGTCAGCCTAGCGACCGCTTCCCAGATAACCGTCAACAACTACGTCAGCAACTCCCTCTACCCGTCGATGAGCGCTGAAGCCTCCTACCTTCAGGCACAGCTACCGTACCTGACAGGCGTTCAGCACGCGATAGCCTCATACCTGATATCAGCCATCCAGTACCAGATGAGCGTGGGAATACCCGCTATGATGGCCGCCATACGCCAGATAATACCTATCGCGATCTAACCCGCAAGAATTTTTCAATTTAAAAAAAGCCTTGGTTTTCAGGTTTGAGGGTTTCGCGAGCTTCAGTAACTCATCACGGTTACTCCAGGTCTTGCGGGGGCGGGTGTTGGGTAGGCGATTGCGGGCGCTCTGTAGGTTGCCTTGCCGGCGACTAGCTTCTTAGCTGACTTCACTACGAGAGGTATTGAAGCTATCTGAAGCTTCTCGGACACGGTCCTCACGGTCCCTGTCCCCACGTACTCCCCGATGAGCCCCGCCACGAACATGCCGAACCTGCCGACGTCTTGGGCTGAGTAGCCCATCACCTGCTTGCCTTCAAGAGCTTCGTCAAGCAATCCTGCGGCGATCCCTACCGCTAGACCGACTATGTCGACCATTCACTCCCACCTCACAGACCCGCCATCTTCTTCAAGTCCTCGATGGTGTTGGCTCTGTAAGCCTCGTATGACCTGTACTTCCCGTCCTTGTAGGTCGCGGCGCGTTCCTTCTTCAACTCCTTAGCAAGGTCCTTCAAGACTTCCTGAGCCTTCGCCTGCACCGCTAGGACTTGGTCTCCGGCCTTGTGCTTCTTGGAGCGGCTGTCGTACTTCAGAGTGCCAACTCCTTTAGAACCTCTCCACTTAGGGGCTCCCTCGGTAGCGAAGAGGTACCTCCACTCAGCAAGCCTCTGCGTAGGCCTTATAGCGGTTATCGGCACGTTCCTCAGTATCACGGGCTTAGTGATCCAGAACATCTTGTCGGTCCTTAACAGCACTTGGATAGCGAACGGCCTGTTCTCAGCCCTCCTCATGCTACCCGCTTTAGGCGCTGCGAGCGCTTTCGCGAGGGATGTCATGACCATTGTTTTACCACCGTGTATTTACGCGTTTTCAAGGTTTAAATATCTATAAGTAATTACTTAAGCTTAACGACCTCCTCAACCTTCCTCAACGGGAGCGGGGTGAAGTACTTCCTGCCGAGCTCCTCAAGCCATTCAGGGACCTCGACCCTAGCCTTAGGGGATTTGTAGCCCGCGAGGGCGTGCTTCACGTAAGCCATGTGCTTCTGCAGGACCCTCCCGTCAGGCATCTTAATAGCCTTCCTCCCGCCGACCTCGACTACCTCCCCGCCGACCAACGCGGCGACCTCCTCAACGGTGTGTTTGGACGCTTCCTTCACGGCCTCCGAGAACAGGTACCTGAGCTCTGCTTGAGCCATCGTCGGCCTCTCAACCGTTACGGGGGTCTTCCTGACGTAGAGCCTGACCCTCGGGGACTCCCTCAGCACGTACTGTATCTCACTCCTTCTTGCCCCCACCCCTCTCAGCCTCCTCAACCAGCTTAGCGTACCTCCTCAACCACTCGACCGCGGCAGGCGGGACCGCGTGCTCGACCTTAATTAAGTGCTCGACGAAGTCAACGGGTTTCAGACCCCCGCCCGGCAACCCGCTCCTGCACACAGGGCATGAAGTGAAGTATTTGAGGGCCCACCTGTCGAGGACTGCGGCGAGGGCTTGAAGGGTTTCGTCGGTCGGCCCCCAGTACGGGTGCCCCTTCTCGTCGTACCTGATCATCAGGGCTGGCTCGATGAGCATTATGCCCTCGAATATCATCCTGACCTCCTCGGCGGACTTAGGCCTCCACGCGACGGCCTTCCTAAGCTCTTCTATCTCCATCCTCAACGAACTTATCATCTCCATGAGGTCCGGAGGCACCGCGACGGGAGGCTTGGGCGGCGCTACGGAGATGGCCAGCTTCTCTATCGCGGACTGCTTCTCCTCGAACGGCTTCCCCTCAAGCTCGGTGAGGACTGACTCAAAGTCCTCGGCGTACGCGGTCGGGTCCGCAACGCCTCTCGAGATAAGTATTGCCGAGAACTTGCTCCACAGCAACGTCTTCTCGAAGTCGGGAGGTAGCGGGGCGGTGGGGGGTAGGGAAGCGTCGCTGAAGTCAGCCACCATTATGACGAGCGGGGGCTTCGCCGGGGTTACCGAGACCACCTTACCGCCGACGGCCTCAACAGCTCCCTTAAGCGCGTCCGTCACCTGCCTGTGGTGCGAGATCCTGACCTTAAGGTCGGTCCAGTCGAACCTGTAGGTCCTCAAGGCCTTCTCCCTCAAGTACCTCTCGATCCTGAACCTAGCGATATCAACAGGCAGCTCGGAGACCTTGGTGGGCTTCTTAACGGGTGGCGGGACCTTCGGCGCGGGCTTCTTCGGCGGGGAAGCCTTCCTCTCCATCGGTCTCTTAGCCTTCAAGACCTTGTTGAGCTCCGCCTCAACCCTCTTGATCTCCTCAGCGATCCCCGCCCTCTCCTCGGGCGGGGCGATCCCCAACTGCTCCCTGAGCCAGCGTAGTTGCCTCTCGAGCTCCGAGATATACCTGTCGACCTCGTCGCTAACGCTCTTCTTCTTGCCGACGTGTGCGTCAAGCCAGTCCAGGAACTTCTTGAAGTTCTCCGCGGCGCTTAGGTTCGGGTCAAGTACGGTGAGCCAGTCGATCTCGTGGAGAGGGTCCTCAATACCTTCGGCTTCAGCAGCTTCAAGCAACCTCCTAGCGAGTATCTTGACCGCTATGAAGTTCGGCCTGCCGTACCTGTCCATCGTTATCGGCTTCGGCCTGAACTCGAACCACAGCTTGTAGGCAAGCTCCTCAACGTCCTTGTCGCTGACGGGCGGCATGCCTCACTCCCACGACCTGGGCAACCCTATCGCTTCCCTCAAATCACCTACCTGCTTAGGCGTTAAAGGAATCATCATCTCCCTAGCGATCCCCATCAAGTAGTAGAAGAGCTCGTCCCCCGTCATCAAGCCCCCGAGCCAGAGGCTGACCCCCTTCCTCACCAAAGCGATCTCGTCGTCGGACGCGCCGGCCTCCTCGAAAATCCTGACTATCCTCTCCTCACTCACGAGCACCACCGAGAAGGATTAGTTAAGGGAAAAAATAAATCACTTCTGAGCCTTGATTACCTCCTCCTTCAGCAACCCCCTCTCGCCCAAATACTTGAGGAGGTTGTAGATCCTGTGGACCCAGTTCCAGAACGCGCCGATGTATGGGTCGGGAGGCCTCCAAGTCCCGAAGTACTCCCCGCCGACGAATATGTCCGTGTCCGCGTAGCCCTTCACGTGCGTGTGGACCCTGAACTCCACGTTCTTAGGCTCCTTCAAGAGCTTCCCGATCTCGTCCCTTATCGCGAACAGGAACTTGCTGTAGTGGGTCGGGGACATCCCGTCAATCCTCATCTCCCCCACGTACCTGACCTCAGCCGCCTTAAGCGCTGCGCTGACTATGAGCCTAGCCCTAGACCACAGAGCGGCCCTAGCCTCCCTCGTCAAGATGACCGTCTCAGGCAACTCGGCTTCAGGAGGGGTCTCCTCAGGTTTAGGGGTTTGCGGTTGCGTTGGTTGCGTAGTGCCGCGACGGAGCTTCGCGAGCACCTCCCTAACGGGTTGGGGGAGACCCTCCGCACGCTTAGCGAACTCCCCCTCAGGCATCGCCAAAAGCTTCTCAACGCAGGACGCGTGGAGCGGTCTCTCCGCGATGACGTACGCGTCCTCGCTAGCCCCTATTATGTAGCCGCAATACGCGCACCTTTCCCCGAACCTCCAAACCTCCGAACCCTTAAGCTTCTCCACCCCCATCACCTCATGAGGAGCTCGAGGAACCCCCTACGCCTCCTCCTGCTGGTCGTTGAGTCAGCCACAGCGTGAAGCATCCCTGCGAGGAACTCGTCGCTGAACCCGTACTTCAGGAAGAGGGTGAGGGGGTCATGCCTCAACACACGGTGCTTAGGACCAAGCCACTTGTAGGGCTCGTCCATCCACTTGTGGACGTGGCGGTAAGGCCTCCCCAGCAAGACCTTGTCGAGGACCATGTGCTCCCTATGCCTCAACACGCACCACCGAGAAAAACGCTTTTTCAAGGTTTATATTCGTTGAGAAAGGAAATCAATCGGTGGTGTGCTTGGGCGAGGAAAGCAAGTGGGTGCTCATCCTCCTAGCGATCGCCCTAACCGTCGGACTCATAATCCTGCTCTCAACCAAGCCCAAGTACAGGATAAGGAGGATAATCGAGGTGGGTTGAAACGCAGTTAAAGGACGAGAAGACCGGGGACGTGTTCTTCGTCTGCACGGTCGACGAGATAAGCAAGTCCTACAAGGGGGGTAAGGGGGAGGCGGGGAGGAACCTCAGGCTATTGGTCGATTACTTGATGAAGCTTGCGGAGAGCTAGGTGGTCGCGGGTGCCCGTCTTCGTCGTCACGCTGATAACTAAGTGGGGTTTCAGCGAGCCCCTCGCGTCCTTCACGAAGCTCAGCGAAGCCGAGGAATTCGCTAAGAGGATGAAGGCACAGCTCAAGGAGCCTGACTCCAAGGTAGTCATATACGAGGTCGACGAGCCGTTCATAGACTTCGGGGAGTTCGTCGCGGCGTTCGCCAGGGCAGGCAGGCCTAGGGCGGTCTCGTGTAGCTCGGCCTGCAGGCAGAGAGGCTACGACGACGGAATAGAGTACGGGATGACTAAGGAGTACGCGTTCACGAGGGATTGGGGGGATTGGGAGGTCTTCAGGGAGTTCGTTCAGAACGCTCTCGACGAGATGCACGAAGTCCAGGCGAGCAGACCCCTCTACTACCCGTGCAGGTACGAGGGCTTAAGGACCGTGATATACGATGCGGGCAGGGGGTTAGCCACCTACCACCTGCTCGTCGGCACTTCGGAGAAGAAGCCGTGGCAGAGAGGCAGGTTCGGGGAGGGGATGAAGATCGCGTTGCTGACGGCGATCGCTAGGGGGATGTCGCTGACGATAGAGTCGGGTGACAAGATCTTCACGCCCATGTTCATAGTGAAGAACCTTGAGGGTAAGGAGTTCGACGTTTTCTGCGTGTGCTACAAGAAAGCGAAAGCCCCGATCACCGGGACGATGGTCCGGATCGCCGGCGGTAGGAACCTCTGCGAGGAGTATAAGAGGAGGGTCGTTCAAGGACTCCTCTCCATGAGACCTGACTGCGTCCTATACACCGTCAAGGGGGTTAGGAAGGGCAAGGAACCAGGTTTTGAGCCTTGGTACGACATCGTCCGCCCCGAGTGTTGCGAGGAGGGGAAGCCGTGGATCTACGTGAGGGACATAGGGATCACGTCGTTCGAGGCCGCGTCCGACAGGACCGCTTGCTTCAGCTACAACCTGTTCGACGTCGAGCTAGACGAGTCCAGGAGGATCCCGTCCTTCTACACGGTTGAGAGCGAAATAAAGAGGGTTTGGTTCCACGTAACGTGGCACGCGAAGTGGGGCGACCCTAAAGCGAAGGAACTGTTGGTGAAGTTCTTCAAGTGCTTGATGGAGCAATGCAAGGACGTGGAGTACAAGCTGAAGATCGCGTCGGAGGCCGACATGCACGTGTTCAGCTACGTCCACGGTGAAGAACTAGACTACCTCATCAAAGTGTTCCACGAGCTGTACGGTGAGGACACGGTAGTCATCAACAACCCCGAACTAGCGAAGATGTCCGAGTACGTCGGCCTCCCCTTCATATTCTGTAACAGGCGCGTCGGCGAAGAGCTTGAGGAGATATTGAACGTGAAATCCAGGCTGGTGGAGTTCCTCAAGAAGAAGATCGGGGACGTCGTGCCGAAGGAGGCGATGAGCGAGGGGATGAGGAAGAAGCTGGAGTTGCTCGAGAAGATCGGGAGCATAGTCTTCAAGATGACGCCCAGAGAGTTAGAGGCAATAGCCTACACCATAATGGATACCGACGTCGGCGGAATGGCGCAGGGATCGAAAGAAGGGGACAAGTTCCTCATAAGGCTCAACTACAAGAGGCTGAAGTTCTTCTGCGAGGAAACCCCGCTACCGCCAGAAGATAAGAGCAGGGAATGCATGAAGGAATTCCTCGGCAACCTAGCGCACGAGCTCACCCACATCAGAACCTCGTACAGGGACTTGACGAAGGATTTCGAGATAGCGCTCACCGACACGACCGGGGAATCCCTCACCGAAGCCATGTTTAGCGTTGACTTATTGAAGAAGCTCATGACTGAGTTCGCGGAGCTCTTCAAGTAGTTAATACAAAAAACGTTTTTTCACGCGTGTTTCCCCCGCGTCAGGTATTTATTAACCGCTTAAACGGTAGATTTCAGGGGTTTAAACCCCTGAAAGGTGGTTGAGAAGTGGGGAACGAATACGTTCTGGAGGCGAAGAGCGTGAAGCCGGTTACGACGACGACCATGACCGTAGTGTATCAGTGGGTGTGCCCGTTCTGCATCAAGGCGATAGTTAACCCCAGCCGGAAGAAGACTCTGAGCGCCGCGAAGCTACATCTCGAGAGGAAGCATAAGCTGGTGGTGAGGGTTAGTGAAGGCTAAGGTCTGCGTGCACGTGGAGGACGGCACGGTCAGCTACTCCTGCGAGTCCGGGGACGGCGAGTTCTGCAGGAGGGTTGACGCGATCATGGACTCAGTCATCACGTTAATCACCGAGCTCCAGAAGCTTGTGGCGGGGTGGGGTAGGAGTGGTGGTCACGACTGAGGAGGAGTTGAGGAAGCTCTTGAGCGAGGGCTGGAGGCTGATCTTCGTTAAGAGGAAGGGGTACTACACCCTCTACAGCCCGAAGCTCCGCACATCCCACTACATCCCCTCACACCTGAAGCCGGTTGCGGAGAAGCTCTACAAGGAGCAACAAGTGAGGGAGAAGGTGGGTCACAACGAGTTGCTGTTGAAGAGCGCTGTGAAGATGGCGAGGGTGGGCGTCCGCGCCCTACTCCCCGATATCGCGAACCTCTCAGACGACGGCGTGAGCGCCTTAGTCTTAGTGAACACGGCGCTGGACCTCATCGAGAAGATCTTGCGAGGGCGTTAAGCGATGAGCGGTAAGCTACCGGTAGGCGAGAAACCCGAGGTCAGGAAACCCCCCGCGATCGAGCTCTTCAGCAGGTTAGGCGTCGGCGTGAAGGAGGGGAAGAACGTAGGGCTGTACGGGCTCCCCATGATAGGCAAGTCGGTGCTGGCAGCGATCCTGGTGAGGGAGTTCGTCGGTGAGAACGGCACCGCGATAGTGTTCGGGACTGAGGACCACTACTCAGACGAGGACTACAGGGGTCTGATAGCGTCGTTCCTGCCTAAATCACACTACATAAACTACTGCAGGAACGTCGAGGAGGTCTACAGATACCTCAACATAGTTGAGGCGAAGCAGTTCGAGGGCAGGGTCGCGCTAATACTTGACTCATTCTCAGCGCTAGCCAACGTCGAGGCAAGCGAGCTAAGCGCTAAGGGGCTTAAGGAGGTCCGGCTCAAGGTCTCGAGGGTAACCCCGATGGTGAACGAGGTGGCGACAAGGTTCAAGCGAGTCCTCACGGAGAAGCACGCCCTCGGCATCACGGTAATGCACGCTAGCTCAATGGCGGGCGCAGGAAAATTCAGGGGACTAGTCGATTGGAAGCCGGTCATGTCCGCGAGAGTAGCTCACAGCCTAGACTACCTCATATACATGCACGCACCTGAAGGCACAGCCCTCAACGCGCCGAGAGCGCTAACCATGGTCGCTTCAAGGCTCACCCCGCTGGACGAGGGCAGAACAATCAAGTTCAGATTCAAGGAGAAAACAGTCGAGATCCTCGAGGGGGAGGAGCGATGATCGCGCACAAATGCCCGTACTGCGGAGGGCAAATAACCGACATCACCGTTGAGGAGCGTGAGGACGGGAACGAGGTAAGGGTGTTAACAACGGGCAGGTGCTCTAGGTGCGGGGCACCCTACAAGCACGTGAAGGTCATCGTGTTGAGGAAGCACAAATACATCACGTGGTAAGCTCAAACCTCTTTTTCTCTAAATAAAACCGAAAAGTTTATTAACACCTTTCACGTATCTATTATCGGGGTAACCCTATGAGCGAGTCAAGCAGTCAAACCCCCGCGGGGCCGAAGGTCAGGTCCCGCAACAAGTTGCTGGCCTTCAAGACCAAGTACATGGCCGTGGTCGCGGACTTAGGTAGGGAGCTCAAGAGCAAATACCCTGACAAGGCTGGGAGGATTGACGCGATAATCAGCACGCTTGTCGAGAAGTTGAAGAGGTTGAGGGCTGTTCAGGCCTCCGACTACATCTTCACGCTTATGGTGGCGAGCAAGGAGTTCCCCGAGCTCGAGAAAGCCCTCCCCACTAAGGAGGAGGTTGAGGAGGTTCTGGAGGAGTGGAGGTCATGCAGGAGTTAAGGTTCGCCGCAAGCAGGATCAGGAGAGCTAGCGAGGAGCTGGCCGTGCTAGCCCGCGAGCTAGACACGGTTTCGGCTAGGTCGGGCGACGCCGAGAGGTTGCTTACGTCAGCGTTGAGCAGGCTCGCAAGCGTCATCAGGGAGCTGGAAGCAGAGGAATTCAGCTTATCGGACGCCCTCAGGCGGGTGAGGACGGAGTCGCTCAGGCGGAGGGGCTCGCCGTGGTAAGCGAGGCTACGGAAATCCTCGAGAAGCTTCAGCAATTCCTCAACCGGACCGACAAGAGGCTTGAAAAGCTCGCCACGATGCTGAGGTGGTGCAACCGCATGGACCTCCCGAAGGAGGTGTGCTACGACGCGGTATACATCTACTCTAGGAGGGGTTATGAGGGAGTAACGACCGCCGTGGCGTGCATGTACGTCGCGGCAACGAAGCACGGCGTAAAGCTCAGCACGAGGAAGGCGTACAACGTCACGGGAGTGAGGTTCTCGTCCATCAAAAACGTCATCAAGAGGATGATGAGGCTTGAGGGAGTGAGCGAGCCAACCGTTGAAGAACTAACGCGCAAAGCCGTCAAAACACTAGGGCTGGGACCTGAGGTAGAGGAGAAAGCTCTAGCACTATACAGGGAAGCGAGAGAGAAAGCAAACATCTCGGGAGCGCAGAAACGCTCAATAATCGCCGCATGCATCTACGCGGCAACGCAATCCCTAGGCATCAAGGCAACCGAGAGAGAAGTCGCGAAAGCAACGGGAACCACGGAAGTCACGCTCAGGAGATGGCACCAAAAAATCTCTAAGGCGATGAAGTGGTGACGGAGGACCCGTTCAAGGGCTACAAGACCTTCAGAACCGGGAACGGCGTCCTAGTGCTGGGGGACGCTAGGGAGGTCTTGAAGAGAATCCCGAGCAATAGCGTTGACCACGTCATCACAGATCCTCCTTGGGGAGTCGGCTTCGACGAATACGACGACCTCAAGACATTCATCGACGTGAGGGACGAGCTATACAGAGTCATGAAGCCGAACTCGTGGCTAGTATTCTTCTTCACACCCAAGAGGATATACGACATAACACCATACCTACAAAGGTTCACATATAGGTGGATGATACCCTACCTCTTCACCGGGTTCGGCTCGGTTACCAGGAACCCGCTAGGCTCTCAAGCATCATATTCAATAATCATGGTATTCTCTAAGGGTGAGCCTAAAATAACTGCCAAGAGGAGGGACGTGATATACTCTGACGAGCTACCAATCGTTGAGGGCAACATCCATGAGCCACAATTTAAACCTACGTTCACGGTATCAGTCTTGGTAACCATGTTTAGTAGGGAGGGTGATCTAATCCTAGACCCATTCGCGGGCTACGGCTCGATACCGCTGGTCTGCGAGCTATTCAATAGGAGGTGGGTTGGGATAGAGGTGGATCCCGTGAAGTATGAGGTCGCTAAACAGATCCTCTCAATGAAGAAAGTCGTCGACATCAAGAAGCTCAAGGAGAGCATAACAAAGCAAAATAAATAAAATACATATTTTTATTTTTTAATAAAAAAGGTTTTGGGCTTAGCGCATGAGCCAGTTCAGGATTATCCGCTTCACTTCAGTGATGTCAGCGTAGAACCTCTCCCACGCGTTCCTCACGTCCTCCGCGATCTCCGCAAGCTCCGCGTCAACCTCCGCGCCCCTCCTGTTGCTGTTCCTTAACGTCACGAACGCTAGCGGGTGGACGTGAACGTACATGTCCTCGCCCACGCCCCTCCTCAAATCCCTCTTCCTCCTCACGGGCTCAACTATCGTTTTACACGTCGTGCAGACACCTATAGACACCTCGAACGCTTTCTTATTGCACACCCACTTCCTCACGTACGTGAACGCTGCGTCGCGTTCCTCACCTACCTCACCCATCTTTTTCACCTCCGGGGGGTCACCCCATCCCGCCTGAGGTCCTGAGGAGCCTCAGGTCGGGGGAAACAATCTTTAATTAAAAAGGCTTAATCCCACCACATTCGGATCACGCCAGCGTTGATTGAACCCTCCTCGTCGGGCGGTGCCAGGGCTTTGTTCCTGAGCTCGTCAGCGAGGTCCTGCCTCTCGGCGGGGAGAACGACGCCCTCGACCGCAAACCTCTCATCATCTCTTAACCACGTTACTACGTAGCACTCGAACAAAGCGTTAGGCTCTTTCTTAGCGACCTCAACGAAGTCGGCAACGCGTGGCGCCTCGTTCTGCCTGTCGTTGAGTTGCTGCTCGTTCAACATCTCAGCAATCTTGAGTAAGTGCTCGGAACTCACTGTGAAGCGACATAACGTCGCGTGACACCACAACGACGTCACACCAGCGTCGATCAAGTAGTGCAGTATTCTCTTCGTGACACCTCCACCCACACCCACTTCCTCACCTCCGGGGGTTGCTCCCCCTTCCCTCCCTACCGGAACGAGCCGTGTAGGGTAGGGGGGTTTGATTAAAAAACTAATACTCATCCGCCAGCATGAACGTAATGACGTACCTGTTACCCTTCGTCGCCTTCCGTAGTCTTTCGACTAGGTCCGGGTCATAGCCGTATAGCTCGCCCCACTTTTCGGGGTCGCCGAAATCCGATAGAATGACGAAGACCTTTTCATCAAGCCCTTCCGCACACGTTACTAAAGTCCTCCCCTCATCCTCGTAATGAGTTTTAACGCCATCACATTCAGGATAGAACACTATCATGTCAGGCTTGCCCGCGTTAAAATCAATATGAGCAAGTGAATACTGTATAATAGACACCTGCATCTCTAATGGCAACTCCTTGAACCCCTGCGTCCTCATGACACGGTAATCCACCTTTTTCTCCCCCATCCCTCTCACCTCCAGGGCCGGGGCAGCCCTCTCCCGCCTCACAGGCTGACCGGACCTTGTGAGGTCGGGGGGAAACAATCTTTAATTAAAAAGAGAGGTTGGGTTTAGCAATCCTCCTCAAACCCATAGTCTTCCTTTATTTTTGTTATTTCGTCTTCCTTCTGTTTTGCATAAATGAATTCGATGAAGTCGTTCACAAGTCCTTGTTTCTTAACGAACTCAACGAAATCATTGAGCTTCTCGCTTAGCTTATCGTTCTCTTTATTGAGCTTTCTAACCTCATCGTCCAATGATTTGATTCTTTGTTCCAAGCTTGCTATTTTTTCTTCATATTTTTGTAGCAAGTCTTTTAGAATCTGTTTTGCTTCATTACGCTTCGCTATCTCTTCTTGTTC
>Ga0080004_1109473_pt1 | contig 19607 bp, 19 predicted proteins | sample WasSprMetagenome_FD_69207 | JGI IMG/M metagenome (GOLD analysis project Ga0080004, IMG submission 69207) | Sulfidic aquatic microbial communities from Washburn Spring, Yellowstone National Park, USA - WS (SPADES assembly) (version 2) | ecosystem: Environmental > Aquatic > Thermal springs > Hot...
TCAATTCCAATTCTACAAGATATTTGTCAAGCAATTTCCTTACAGTTTCGCTAATGTTCACGTTATATTTCTCCAACTTTTCCTTAATTTCCTTCGCAACCCTAATAGTTATAATGCTCATGTTCGTATTACAAATTGTAATACAACTTTATAAAGCTTTAGCTTTAACCTGCCTTCACAGACAAAACATTACCTTTGGATCGTGAAACAGGCGAGTTGAAGCCAGTTTTGGATTATTATCTCTGCAAATCATGCGACGCTCTCGTAAAGAAAAGACCGAAAACTTAGCCCTTTTTGATTAGGATCTTTTGTGATGGCAGCACGCTTACGAACTGCCATCCTTCAGCCAAGTATTTCTCAAGCTCTTTCTCGTGCACTATTCTTTGAGGGTTATGTTTTCCATCTCTAAGCTTTTTCAGCTCCCTCTCGTAAAGCTCCAATTCCTCATCCTTGTTTAATTCTCTTCCAACCTCCCTTTCTTTAGCGATTTTAATTTTCCAGCAAATCTATGCCAAGTAGACTTTTTGCTATGCTCTTTAAAGCTTCAATTTTTGCCTCTTTAACTAGGGAGTTTTGGTCTAATGGCTGAGCAGTCGCTAAAAGGAGAGGCTCACATCTTCTGTACACTTCGCGCATCCTTTCAATTGTAGAGGGGTCTAAATCTCTTGTCCCGCTGTAAACGTGTTCTAATCCGGAGGTGTGGCCGAGCCATGCCTCGATATACTCGTTTGGGGCATGTCCTGTCAGGTTGCTCCTAAAATATTTCCTTAAGCTGTATGGCCTGATCCATTGTACCTTGTTTCCGAAGATTAGCTGTGATTGAATTCCGCTTTTTAGCAATAACGTTTTCTATCTTAGCTGTTAATGTTTTTCTCCTAATTCCTCTCCCTTTCTCTCTTGGGTTTGCTATTATCGGGCTTTTTTCAGTTATTTTCTCTCCCTTGCTTTCCCTGAGTTTGAAGTATTGGCGAATCAGCTCAGCTGTCGTTTCCGGTATGAAGGTAACGTAGACGCTGTCACTTTTTGCCTGCGGAACAAATACCGCGCATGGGTTTATCCCCTTTTCAAAATCGCTTTTTATGCTTGAATAAGTTAAATCGCATATATCCTCAGGTCTTAACCCTCCATAACACATTAGTTCAATAGCAATTCTGGTGGGAATGCTTGTAGCCGCGTTAAGTATTTGCCTTAACTCCTCCTTCGTTGGAATTTTGTCTAAGTATTTTATAGTCTTCTTGAAAGGCAGTTTATTCTTTACCTCTATTCCGTGAAATTTGAGGAAGTTTTTGACAGCATTCCACAAAACATAAAGTCTCCCTGTACTAGGGAACCTCTACGAAGTTCAGATAAAGCCCATTTCCTCAAAACTTCATATGCCTCGCCTGAAGAAAGTCTAACCAAATCTTTAGGAGATTTTCCGGAGCTTTCGACAAAACCGGTAAGCATATCCAAATAGTCGTGAGCAGTTCTTCCACTTCTCAAAACCTTCAGTTCATCAAACCAAGCCCTTACCTCTGCGTAATCTTCATATAGCCTCAAAGCTCTTTTAGAAAGTGTATGTCTGTAACTAAATCTCTCCAAGGTCCATCAAGAAAACAGGAGAGGAAGATATATGTAAATGTTCGGATAGGAAAAATAGGGCCCGTGGCTCAGCATGGATAGAGCATCGGCCCTCTAATTTTGAGGATAGCCGGGGGTCGTGGGTTCAAATCCCACCGGGCCCGCTCCTAATTGAGTGCAAATCCTTCAAATAGAGAGCAAGAGTTGAGAAAATGAAGAAATCTATATCAGTAAAGCTTAATTGATTTTCCTAAGCACGTCTTTCTATTATTCCATCTTGACTTATCTGGATATTAGCTTAGCCTGTTAATACTTTTTAACTCTTTATAATCCAACGGTACTACTCCTTGATTTCACTTCTTTTAAAGAGTATCCATGCCCCAAGCATTAAAGGTAATATGTATGCTGATGCTACTCCTAGCGCTCTAATAGCTATTTGAGAAATAGGCATGATTATAGACTCTGTACGAAGGATAGGATTTTGTCCTGGCTGAACGCCAATAACATATGTTATATTAACATTTGCATTTGGATTAATAGCGAATTGGCTTAAAATCACTCCAAGATTATCTGTCCCTGTTTGAATGGGCATTTTGTTATCGACTATTATCCCAGAATTACCTCCGCTTGGTATGTAATCAGCTATCCAAGCCTGACCTGTAAAGACTCCTAATATTCCTACTATGATGCTAAGTCCAATAAGAATGCCAAAGGAGCCTAAAGCTGCGATTATCGAGCTTTTAGATAATGCTCCTAAGAAGAAGACCATCGATAAATATAGAATTGTAGAGATAAGAATCCCTAGAATGAGAATTGGAGAGAATATTATATATTCTTGAGGACCGTATATGGCATAGGATAATCCTAAGCCTATTAGATAAAGAATCACATATGCAATAGCTAATATTATTATAGCAGCAGCTATCTTGGCAAGAAATATCAATGATCTGGATACTGGCTTTGAAAATAAGATATGAGCCCTACCATGCTCAAACTCCTCAGGAATAGAGTTCATCCCTATCGCTATTGCAAACAAAAACATGAAGAAACCTGATGGTGAAGATAGTGCTTTATAGGGATCTTGTTGAATGGTTTGACCAGTTATGGAAGAGAAGATTAATGGGACTATGAATGTAATTATCTGGATTAGCAAGACTATCAACAATATTGCCTGAAACTTTCTCTTTCTCAAATTCCAAAGAATCTCGTACTTTAAAAGAGCCTTAAACTTGCTCAAACAACTTGCTTTTTTCTCCAATTTCAAGATCCTCCTTTTATAAGCTCCAAGAAGAGCTCCTCAAGACTTCTCTCTTCTACTCTCATACCTATGATAAGACCTCCAGCATCAGATATAGCCCTTGATATATCAACTCTAAAATCACCTGCCTTTGAGCAAAAGATCTCAGCCTTATTACCAATCCAGTTCACCTTCTCTACAAAGCTAAGGCTTCTTATAGCCTTGATAATCTCAGGCGTTACCTTCTCTAACTCGACAGTAACCTCATTAGGTTTAGAGAGTCTTTCAAGAAGATTTGAGATGCTACCCTCTATAACCTTCATGCCTTTATTTATCACTGTAGCATGAGAGCAGACCTGCTCGACTTCGTTTAAAAGATGAGACGATAGAAAGACCGTTCTTCCTTCTGATGCTATCTTCTTTATTATCTCTCTAACTTCCACCATACCAACAGGATCAAGACCTAGGCTAGGTTCATCCAATATTACTAGATCAGGGTCTCCTATCAAGGCTTGAGCCAAACCTAGTCTTTGCTGCATGCCTTTGCTATAATGTGCAATTAGATCGTTGGCTCTATCGCTCAGACCGACTAGCTCTAATAGCCTTTTTGCCTCATTGACCTTATCCGTTCTTGATAGGCCATAAATCTCCCCATATATCTCCAAAAGCTCTCGACCTTTAAGAAAGGTTGGTAGCTTAGGAAGCTCAGGCATGTATCCTATTCTCGACCTTACATCGATCTTCTGACCACCACCATCAAAACCAAGGACCTTAATTGAGCCTGAGTCAGGCTTTAACAATCCTAAGATCAACTTAATAGTAGTAGTCTTGCCTGCTCCATTGGGACCTAAAAAGCCATGAATTGTTCCAGCCTCAACTTTGAGATCAAGTCTATCTACTGCTATTATCCTTCCAAAGATCTTTGTTAAGCCTTTAGTCTCAATGGCTATATCCATGATATTACCCTTATTTTAATCATTATTTAATGATTCTGAAGCTGCTTATGTTCAAAAAGTACATTTTCCTAAATTTCTATAGCAATCTTTAAAATTTCTATTAAGCTATAAGTGAGTAAGGCGAATTAAAAGAGGAATAAAAGCATGTCAACTCATGAGGAAGTAAAATGGTATGCACTTGACATAGAAGAAGTTCTTAAAAAAATTGGAAGTTCTAGAGAAGGATTAAGTGAGGAAGAGGCAAAAAGAAGGCTTGAAGTTTATGGCTATAATGAGATTAAGAGAGAGAAAGGCATACCTTCTTGGAAGATCTTTATCGAACAATTTAAGAATATTTTGATCATATTTTTGATTGCTGCTACCATCTTTTCTCTATTTATAGGAGAAGTCCTTGATGCAATAGTAATATTTGCCATTGTTTTGGCTTCAGCTTTACTAGGTTTTGTTCAGGAATATCGTTCTGAGAAGGCAATCCAGCTTTTGAAAAAGCTTACCGCACTTTCCTCAACAGTCATCAGAGATGGTAAAGAGAAGGTTTTATCTTCTAAAGAGATCGTGCCAGGAGATATTGCTGTTTTAAGGGCAGGTGATAGGGTTCCAGCAGACATACGTTTGATTGAAGTTTATAATATGAAGGTCGATGAGGCACCTCTAACAGGAGAGTCTGTGCCTGTTGAAAAATTTGTTGAGAAATTGCCTGAAGAAACGGCAGTCTTTGATAGAGCTAACATGGCTTTTAGTGGTACTGTAATAACATATGGTAGGGGCTTAGGCGTTGTTGTCACAACAGGCATGAACACTGAATTCGGTAAAATTGCTAAGACTGTGCAAGAGGAGAAAAAGGTTGAAACTCCTTTAGAGAAAAGAATGGATGCTATTGGTAAATGGTTAACATTTTTTGCTTTAGGTGTTTGTGGTTTAGTCGCTTTTTTCGGAATATTAAGAGGTTACATGATAATCGATATGATAATTTGGGGAATAAGCTTGGCAGTTGCAGCAGTACCAGAAGCTTTACCAGCAGTCGTGACAGGATCCCTTGCAATAGGAATGTACGAGATGGCGAAAAGAAAGGCTATTGTGAGAAGGCTTCCTGCTGTTGAAACTTTAGGCAGCACTTCTATAATTTGTGCTGACAAGACAGGGACCATGACCAAGGGTGAGATGACTGTCAAAAGAATTTTTGTTGATGGAAAGATGGTGGAAGTGAAGGGTGTAGGCTATGAGCCAAAGGGTGACTTTTACATTGATGGTGAAAAGATCGATCCAAAGAAAATGGAGACACTTCATAGGCTTCTAAAGGCTTCATCATTATGTAATGATGCAAAGCTTTTTTACGAAAATGGTAGATGGAGCATAAGCGGAGACACTACTGAAGGTGCTTTGATCGTTGCTGCAAAAAAGGCTGGAATAGAAGAGGAAGAGTTGAAAAAATATCCAAGAATAAACGAGATACCGTTTACTTCAGAAAGAAAGAGGATGACTACAATACACATCATCCCAGAATCGAATAAGAAACTTGCTTTGATGAAGGGTGCACCTGAGATTGTTTTAGAAAGATGTAAATGGGTAATGAGAGATGGGAAATTTTTTGAACTTAATGAAGAAGAAAGAAGAAAAATTTTAGAAGTTAATGAGAAGATGGCTTTAGAAGCTCTTAGAAACCTTGCAATAGCATATAAAGAGGTTGAGAAAGTTCCAGAAAAAATTGACGAGAAAGAATTTGAGAGAGACTTTGTATTTTTAGGCATAGAAGGGATGATCGATCCGCCAAGAGAAGAAGTAAAGGATGCGATAAAACTTTGCAAGGATGCTGGAATAAAAGTTGTGATGATTACAGGCGATCATAAACTTACAGCAGTATCTGTTGCAAAAGAGCTCGGTTTATTAAGTGAGGATGATATAGTATTGACTGGTACAGAGTTAGATTCTATATCAGAAAAAGAGTTTAATGAAATTGTTGAGAAGGTTAAGGTCTATGCTAGAGTATCTCCAGAACATAAGACCAAGATAGTGAAGGCGTTAAAAAGCAAGGGTTATGTTGTAGCAATGACTGGTGATGGTATAAACGATGCTGCAGCCCTTAAGATGTCTGATATTGGTATTGCAATGGGAATAACAGGTACTGAGGTTACAAAGGAAACATCAGATATGGTTTTGGCTGACGACAACTTTTCTACAATAGTGAATGCTGTAAGAGAGGGTAGAAGAATCTTTGATAACATTAAAAAATATCTAACATATTTACTTCAATGTAATATTGCAGAGATTGCTATAATGCTTTTTGCAACTTTAGCAGGCTTGCCATTGCCTTTGACGGCTGTGCAAATACTTTGGGTGAATCTTACAACAGATGGCTTACCAGCATTAGCTCTTGGAATAGATCCTGCAGAAGAAGATGTTATGAAAAGAAGACCAAGAAACCCAAAGTCGGGTTTAATAAAAAAGAAGGAGTTTTTGATATTTTTTGTTATGGTTCCTACAATCTTGACTGCAATATTACTCTCAAACTTTCTCCTTACAATCTCCACTGAGACATCATACTTTTTAACATTAGATGAAATTGAACTTATTGAACCTAGAACAGAGCTTTTGACGGTCATGATCACGTGTGAACTTGCAATAGCTATATCATGCCATTCTTTAAACCATCCTATTTTGAAGGCAAAGCCATTCTCAAACAAGTACCTTTGGCTTGCAGTAGCAAGCTCTCTAATACTCCAGTTGGCAGTATTGTATACACCTTTATTGCATGATGCCTTTGGAGTAACATACCCAACCTTACAGGATTGGATTCTTGGGACATTTTCTGCGCTTGGGCTCTTTTTAATAGTTGAGCTTACAAAGGTAATTTTAAAAGAAAAAGATGGCTCTAATAGTTCATCTTAAAATAATTAGATGCAAAGAAATCAATCGTTAATCTCCCTGAATGAGAGTCTCAGTGCTTTTTATACCATTTATCGATGATATCTTCTTTGCCAAATCCTTTAGCTTTGGAAAGTCTTCAGCCTCTAAGAAGATAACTATATCAAAGCGACCAAAGACCATGTAAACATCTATGACTCCTTTCATTCCCTTCACTTCTTTTACTATGCTAGGAGCATTTATGGCTGAAGCTTTTATGAGCATTAAACCACTTATCATAGCATCATCTCCAAACCTATCAAGGTTTCAGTAGCCAATACACCATCGATGCTACCTATCTTTAATGCCAAAGTGCTGAGCTCCTTCAAGTTTGCAACTTCTGCATTTGCAACTACATCTGTTCTTCCTAAGACTGAAAAGGCAAATTTTATGCCTTTAATTTCACTTACTTTCTTCTTTACTTGATCATATTTAGCAGGCTGTGTCTTTATGAGTAGGCAAGCCTTCATACCCTAGCTATAGAAGAAGTCTTTAATATGGATTTTGGAATTTTGAGATCTCCTTTCTTATTATCTCTTCTATCTCATAAGGGCTAGTTATAACCGTTATTCCTTTCATAGCTTTGAGCTTTCTAAAGTTCTCTATGTCTATATCCCTCATTATCAGATCGAGCTTCTCCCCTGTAGGTAAAGTCGTCGTCCTCTTTCCATTTTCTGTTTCTTGATCTACAGGGAGTATGTAGATAGGTAAACTACCCTTATGAGCTTGTGCAACTGCGTTGGTCACTAATGTGTCTGCTATCCCATTGACTATTTTAGCAACAGTATTGCCAGTTGCTGGTGCTACTAAAAGAAGTTTGAACTTTCCTGTTTGAAGCGGACCAGCTATAAAAGGGACGTTCGCGCTTTCTTCCATCATTACCCTTGGCGAGATCTTTTCTAATTCACCCCATAGCTTATACCATTTTACGACCATGACAGCAGATTTAGAAAGAAATGCTTGTACCTTTACATCTCCTCTACCAATTATATTCTTCATGACCTGAAAGGTTTCGGGTAAATAATCTCCAGCACCTGTTATTCCCCAAGCAATCTTTACAGGTAATTTTTGTGAATTCAAACTAGGTCACTTCTAAAAGTACAAATATGCCCTTCGATCAAGGCGATTTAATGAAAGACTCAGAATTAAAGGTTTTGGGCATTTCAGGAAGCCCAAGAAAGGCTGCTACCGATTTTGCAATTAGAAAGGCTTTAGAATACGCTGAAAAGAAATATAAGATCAAGACTGACTATTTTCATCTTTACGGTAAGAAGATAAACTTTTGTATGCATTGTGATTATTGTATAAGAACGAAAAAGGGCTGCATACAGAAGGATGATATGACAGAAGTTTATGCAAAGCTTGAAGATACAGATGCCATGCTTTTTGCAACACCAGTATACAATGGGACTCTTAGTGCACAGCTCAAGGCTTTGTTCGATAGATGTAGAGCTTTAGTGGCAAAGAACCCTAAGGCATTAAAGAACAAAGTTGGGGCAGGAATAGCTGTAGGAGGGGACAGATTAGGAGGTCAAGAAATTGCTTTATTAACGATTCATTCCTTCTTCCTCATTAACAAAATGATTCCAGTAAGTGGAGGAGCATTAGGTGCGAACTTAGGTGGGACATTATGGTCAAGAGACTTAGGTGAGAAAGGAGTAGAAGAGGATCTTGAAGGTTTTAAGAGCGTTTACAAAACAGTCGATCGATTGGTCGAGGTAGCCATGCTGTTAAGAAAGAATAAATAGCGAAGCGTAATTTTATTTAAAAGGATGTATTTGCAGCTAAAGGACATACAAAGGATGAGAAAGGCTTTAGGTCTGACCCAGAGCGATCTAGCAAGGCTCTCTGGGGTTAGCCAGTCTTTGATAGCAAAGATAGAATCAGGAAGAATAGACCCTTCTTTCTCCAAGGCCATGGTTATCTTTGAGACGTTGCAAAAGTTACAGCTAAAAAACTCTAAGAAGGTAAAGAGTGTAATGACAAAAGAAGTAATATCCATAGATGCTGAATCTAGTGTAAGCGAAGTAGTAAAATTGATGCATAAGCATGCAATATCTCAAATGCCAGTTTTGAATAAAGATGAAGTTATAGGAAGCATATCTGAAAAGGTCCTTATAAAAAAGTTAGCAGAGGAAGAAAGCCCGAAGATACTCTTTACGAAGAAGGTGAAGGAAGTTATGGAGCCGCCTTTTCCTACTGTAAATGAAGATACTCCTATAGATCTTCTAATCCCTATATTAAATTTCTATCCAGCAGTTTTGGTGATGAAGGGGAAAAGTATAGCAGGAATTGTAACAAGGGCTGACTTGCTTAAGCCAGAATAAGGTTAAAAGTATAGGTAGCTCAGGTTTAGGAGGGAGAAATTTGAATAAAGATCAAGCAATGGGCGCTGTAATATTTGTTGCCAGCTTATTGGGCATTATCGTATATGGTTGGCTCCTCTTCTTTAGCCTCTGGACAATGATGGTTTTGAAGATAACTTTCTTCATAGCTGTGGCGGCAATATTAGCCATATTATGTTGGATAGGATGGACAATGGCAACTACACCACCACCAAAGCCTATAGAGCCTGAATCGACTTCAACAGAATCTAAAAAAGAATAAGAAAGAGTCTCGATAAGTCTTTTATCAAAATAATGAGAAATTGATCAAAAAACTCATCCTGGTTGCAGGCATGCCAGGCTCTGGAAAGTCGGTAGTGAAAGAAATAGCGGAGGAGTTAGGGATACCAGTATTTGTCATGGGCGATATAATAAGAGAAGAAGTAAAAAGAAGAGGTCTAAAAGAGGAAGCAAAGAATTATGAGCTTGTCATGAAGGATATAAGGGCAAAGCTGGGCGATCAGATAGTGGCAAAGATAACAATGGAAAGATTGGAGCTTATCAAAGCAGACATAGCGCTTATAGATGGGGTCAGGAGCCTTGAGGAGGTAAGATACTTTAAAGAGAAAGCGAATAATGTCCATATTCTTGCTTTATTGTCCCCTTTTCAAACTAGATTAAAACGCCTATCATCAAGGAATAGATTAGGAGACCCAAAGAACGAGAAAGAGCTCGAGGAAAGAGATAGGGAAGAGTTAAAGCTAGGATTAGGAGATGTTATAGCTAAAGCAGATTATTACCTTGTGAATGATGATAGACCAAAGGATGCCTTTAAAGAAGATGTAAGAAGGTTAGTAATTCGTTTGATAAGAATCAATCAGATAGATTAAATGGCTTCCCTTTTCTAAGAATCTCATCTGGAATTCTTTCTTTATTCTCTATCAAGAAATTCTTTTCTTCTTTCTTGTTTCTTAGTTCATCGGGTAGCATATGAGGAATCTCATCAATAATAGGATACCAACGATTACAGTTTTGGCAGATGATGATTCCCTTGGCTATGCTTATTTGAAGGCAGCCTTTACAATCTAAATTTATTCCCTCACTTTTTAGATCTGCAATTCTCCTCTTATTATAGCCACAATATTCCTCACAAGGATTAGCTATGACTATTGATGAATCCTTTTTAACCTCATTAAACACAATAAGTTGAAGAGGAAAGGTCTTGCATATAGGGCATGCTAATACATCCATTAGACGGTATTTCAACATTGCTCACACTTGCTTATCATAGAAACGATTAATTAAGATATTGCTTAATAAATATGGCTTGAACGATTGGTTAAAATTCCTCATAAAAACTTCAAGAGAAGTCCATAAAGCCATTAAGCCTATCATAGGCTCTGCTTCAGCTTCTGAAGTTATTGGAAAAGGAGCAGGAGGAGATCAGACCATGAAGATAGATAAATTGGCTGAAGATGTTATAATAAATTCCATTAAAGAGCAAGATTTATCATGTATTGTGGTAAGTGAGGAGAGTGGCTTTATAGAGCTTGGGAGAAAATCAGACATTCACATTGTGATCGATAGTATAGATGGGACCATAAACGCCATTAGAGGCATACCTTTCTTCTGCACTTCAATAGCAATTTCAAAAAGCAATCTCATTAAAGATGTTGATGCAGGGGTTGTATTGAACCTATGGGATGGTACCATTTTTTATGCTGAGAGAGATAAGGGAGCATATATGAACGATAAGAAGATAAAGACTTCTGATAGAACATTACTTGAAGATGCAGTCATAGGAATAGACTTTAGCAAGGCTGAAGAAGGCATTATAATTAGATTGATACCTCTTTTTAAAAAGGTAAGGCATATAAGGCATTTCGGTGCCAATGCTCTAGAAATTTGCTATTTGGCATCAGGGTTATTAGATGCCTTTTTAGATGTTAGAGGGATGTTGAGGGTTACTGATATAGCTGCATCTTATATAATATTAAAGGAGGCTGGTGGATTAATCCTCAAACCTGATGGTAAAGAGATCGATTATATACTAGAACCAACTCAAAGAGTATCCTTCATAGCAGCATCTAACCCAATAATCTATGATAAGATTTTTCAGATATTTGGAAAGAATGATAAAATTAAATTAACCTTTTGACTATCAAATCAAATACCATTTCAGCACAGGCATCTGGGTTCATCTTTTCTGTATCGATTTTCAGCTCAGGGTTTATCGGCTCTTCATAAGGAGCACCTATACCTGGTACTGTGGATTTTTCTTTAAGGGCTCTTTTGTAAATATCTTTAGGAGCTTGGTAGGTTTCTATTCTCTTGCTTTCTCTTTCAATACAAGTTTCTAAAGGGCAATAGAGATAGATTTCCATAAAATTCTTTATCTCTTTTCTTGCCTTTTCTCTGTACCTTCTTCTATTCCCTGTTGCATCGATTATAACATTCACACCATTCTTTGTCAATATCTTTGCAATGTAGACGATTGCTCCATAAACTATCTCCCTTTCTTCCTCTGTATACTTTGGTTCTGGTGTTATCACCTTTCTTAGTTCGTCTGAAGATATTATCTGAGCGTTAATGTTATTTTTCTTGAGCTTATCTACAAGAGCCTTTGCTACCGTTGACTTTCCTGAACCTGGCAGTCCTGTAAGCCAGACACACCAGCCTTCCTTCATATAGATACCTTCTAACATAAATATGAATTGACTTCCTTTAAATCGAATCTTTCTAAACTTAGCACATTATTTATGAAGTTGAATATCTTTACTCTCACATCATCTTGCAGATTAGGGTACCAGATCGGAGATGCAATAACCAGCCCTCTCCATGCAAAGAAGGGCTGAATTACCTCTAATACTTCGTAATCCTTCGTCTTATCCAGATAATTCTTCCAAAAGTTCATGAACAGTTTTTCAAAATGCCCTTCAAGCCTTTTGTGTGCTTGTAAAGAGTAGAATATGTAATTTATGCTCATGGAAGATAGGTCATCGGCAGGCTCCCCCCACTCTCCTCTGCTCCTATCAATGACTGTAAAGTCCAATCCCTTTCTGAAAAATATGTTCCAAGGATGAAAGTCACCATGAACCTGTGAGAGCCTATGAGTCTTCTTCTTTAAAATATATCTCCATTCTATGCACATCTTCTCTATCTTTTTAAAGCCTTCTTCATCTATGTATGGTAAGCCAGAGGGATAGCTGTCTATCAGACCCATGATGCATTCACCATGGCCTAATAGCTCTCTAATTCTTCTTATGTAAAGACCTTGCTCTTCGCTCTTTCTTGCATGTATTCTCACTAAGTAATCTGATAAAGTTATGCATCTCTTTATATCCAGTTCATCAATCTTATTAGTAATCTTTATTCTGTCCAGATCAGAATGGTACAACTTGCCTTCTACTTTCTCCATCAAGATAAAGTATTCAGTACAATCTCCTAGCGACTTTAACTTACAATCTTTTGTAAAAGCGCCTACATCATAAGACCTAACATGCCTTGGTAGCTTATTAAAGGCTGAATTTTGCCAAATAAGAATTTGGGCTCTATCTGAGAAGTGTTCATGGCCAAAGCCTTCTTTTTTTAAAGTTTCTAAAACTAAACTCTTCTTTTTGCCTTTAACTTCTATCTCAATAAGATAAGGCAGACCATACCCAAAAGCCTTCAGCTTCTTTCTTTCCTTCTCTTTACAAAGTTCTCCTATGTATCTGATGGTAACTTCATCCTTAAAGACAGAAGATAGATACTTTTGTATTTCTTCAGAATTTATTCTAATCATTTTCAGAATATTTTAACATATGAATATATTAACCTAATTCCATTTTACCTTGAAAATATCCTTTTCATATTGCTAAATACAGCAAGAGCCAAATATCTAAACTCCTTATCGATTATTGATAGCATCATAGCGTAAATGAGGGCACCAAACCCTACTAGAGCTAGGATAGATATGACATAAATGGAGAAAGTTGGGATGTATTCAAGGTTGTATTTTAGCAATTGAAGCAAAATCGCCATAATGCCTGAACAAAACAAGTACTTTAGTAGGCTGATGAATTGAAGCTTAAAGTCCATGACTCTTTTTGCTAAAATCCATCTATATATTGTAGAAAAAAGAGCAATCAAAAACGATAAGATTGCCCAAAAGAGGGCTAGGCAGGAATAATCGAACTCCCAAATATTAGGAAGATGCAATAGAATTATCAAAGCTATAATGTAAAATATAGATGAGACATAAGTTATTGATGGTACTATGAAGAGCTTGCTTTTTATAAAATCCTTAAACTTAGATTTAGAGTTTAACTCCACCTTTTCAACCCCAACCAGAACTACGTCAAAAATTCCTGATAAAGTGAGGATCAACGCAGTAGGAATCAGTGCCCTTAGTATCCACAATAAGTCAGCGTAGGCTGGATTTAGCAAGTATAGCAGAGGACGAGCCAAAATAAAAGCACCAATACTCATAGGGATGCCGAACATTAAAACAAACCTGATAGACGCTTCAACGTCTCTTTTCCCTCCACCTCCTAGTAGCTTTGGATAAAGGGCTATGGACAAGGAACCTGAATAAGTAATTATATTGCTTATTATGTTTGGAACTTTAAAGTATGTTAAAGGTAAAGGCGAACCTGTAATAGAGGAGACTATAAGCCCATCTAAACTGGATAATATTCCTGATAAATTGCCAAATATAGGAAGCCAAAAGACTTTGAGCCACTCCTTAGCAAATTCTTTATCGAATTTGCTAGCAATCTTATCCTTTATCATAAGAGCTAACAATAGTATCTGAGCTATTTGGGCAAAAGATATAGCAAGTATGGCACCGATTATTCCCATTTTCGACTCCATGATAAGCCATATAGCCAATACTACTTTCGCAACCTCAAAAAGAAGGAAACCATAGCTTTGGACCTCTGGTTTTATTCCTTGGGCGATAGATTCTAAAGTTGATAAGGTATAGTGAAGGATAATTTGAAAACCTGCTACGATAAAGTATACTAAAGGTGATTGTAGTCTTTGGGCTATAGGGATAGATGCAAGAATGTAAGCCATAGTAGCAATGAGAGCAATGATCAAGTTCATGATTAAACCTGTCTTTGCAACTTTTGCACCTCTTGCAATATAACGAGTAACCCAATAATTTGTGATTGAGGAGGGAACTAAGACATAGCCTATTATCAATCCTATTATCTGCCAAATTCCAAAGTCGACTTCTGTTAAGCGCCTTGTAACTATTATTGAGAATATAAGTCCGGTAAAGATGCTCATTATTTTTGTACCGTAAGCCATTAAGCCAGCATACCTTAGCCGAATATTACTCAAGCCCTTAGACATTGATTATACCCTGTTCAAATAGATTTTCTAATTCAAAATTAAAAAAGAGATATAGCTGATCTATACCTGAATGCTTTAAACTAGCCCATTATCTGATGGAAATGATTCCAGAATAGAAATAGTGTAGTAGAACGTTTAGTGAAATTTTTGGGATTTATCAGTAAATTCTTTTTCTGATGTTAATCTTGACGATGACTATTATTCAACCACACAAATCATTCAAGCGAAAGTTCAACGCCGCGGAGTTTGTTCTTCCCCTTAACTAGACCTTTTAAGATGAAGTCTTAAAGGTACATAGGCCAAAAGGAATGCTACACCAGAGATGATGAACGTATATGTGAAACTAAATGTTTGAGCTATATATGGACCTAAGTATGCTCCTGAGGCGCTACCTAAACCCACGAAGGCGTCGAATAGACCGGCCTTTCCAGCTGGGATAAGCTCCATTGATAAAGAGAGGACGCAAACATGGTATAGGGCGTATGTGAAACCCATCAAAACTAAAATCAAAGCAAATGGAAACACTGCTTGAATACCTATGGCAAATATGGCTAAGAGGAAGGCTAAAGTGCTCCTTAATAAGAGGACTCTTTGCAGGTGCGTTTTCTCTTCATGAAGTTTAAGCCTTTTATCCAGCAGGAAATAACCTACTGCTCCAGCACCTGAGTTTAAAACATAAACGGCGTAGACCATGCTTGTGGCTAGGCCCAGTTTTTGGGACAAAAATATCGGTAACGGTGTGAACAGTGTACTTGTGGCAAACGCGAAAAACACCAAACCGCTGCAGAAAAGGGCAAGGTTTTCTTTCACAAGGCTTTTAGTGGTTAGGAAGCCGTCCAAAAGTTTTGAGGCTATTGTTATACTCCTGCAAGTGAAGTCTATGCCCTTTTTTATGTGCACTAATCTCCGTTCAAAGATTATTAACGGATCAGAAAGCAGAAACAGGGATAAGAGAAATGCTAAAAAGTTTAAGCTGCTACATATCAGCAATGTTATCGTCGAATTGAAAACCAAAAAAGAGACAAAAACTCCCATAACAAGCCCTATAAGCCAGCCTACCTCAGTGAATCCTTCATAAAAAGCAAACGATTTCTCCCATTCTTTGCGCGAATAAAGCTCAGCTATCAACACGTTTTTAGGAGGTTCATGCGCAACGTGGAAAACAGCCATAACCACGTAAAGAGTCATAAGCAAATCTATATCTCTCGTAATCGTGAAAAAGTATAGTAACGTTGAAGATATAAAAAATGAGATTAGAATATAACGCTTATACCTCCTTGTTTTATCGCAAATGTAGCCCCAGAGAAAAGATGCTGGAATTGCCGAAAGAGTAGCGACGGACGCCATCAATCCTATGTCAAGCAGAGAACCGCCAATGCTAACGATATATAGCGGAAGAAAGATAGAAAGCAATCCAAAAGCCATTTCATGAAAAAAGAAACCCAGCTGCCACATTGTTAAGAGCCTTATATTCCTCTACCAAAAACTTGGCAACTTAAGGTTTATGTATCTCCTTGTTTATGATCTTTTACATTCATAGTGCGGAACCATCTCTTGAAGGTCTCCAGCAACTTAGGCTTAATATGTGAAGACCATCGGCTAAAACTTGAGGATAGATTCAGTAAGCTTACCTATTTTTTGGACTAACAAAATCATGTTAAGAGTGGAAGATATAGCAACTTCTGGCGATGATGTTTATGAAGTTGATTCTAAAGGTATCATTAATACAGTAAACACCAGTCAAGCCTACTTGCTAATCGACCATACTCTTCTCAACCCATCCGACCATTATGAGATCTTCTCTCAAGATCATTATTTTATCTTAGAGATTTGACCTATGTAATTAAGAATAAGATAGCTCATATCATTGGACCATCAGTTCCATTATAGTTCCCTATCGCCTCAATTCTAAGGCCATCAAAGCTGCCACAGCCTTACCCTTCTGTCAAGGTACCTCAGAATCCTTGCGAGCTCATCCTTCGTTGGTACTCTCTCATCAGCGACACGCGGGTTCAGGATTATAGTTAGATATTTTGATCCGCCTTGTGAGCTCCATATCATTAAATTCAAACCAAGACCTTACGGACTTTAGGATAATGGAGATATAGCTGCCAGCATACCTTCTAATCTGTTAAATTCATCCTCGAGCTTTCTCTGAAGCAAACCATGTCTATGGAGTTCTAGAAGGCCATAGGGCTAACCATCATCGCTTACAGAGAAGATCTAATTGTCTCAAACTATTGTCCTCAGTAATACGAGAACTTCTGCGAAGATTCCCATACCATCTTCTGACTTCAGGGTCTTTTAGAAGCTGATTATATCTGCCCAAAGCCCATACCTTAGCCTAGCGAACTCGCTTTCTATCGGATTTGAACCAAATGTAAGGCGCCGCCGGTCGGACTTGAACCGACGACCAACTGGTCTCTGCGTGGATTAACAGCTTCAGCTTAAATTATCAGCTGCTCTACCACGCTGAGCTACGGCGGCTTTTAGGCTCTACCATGTTTGAAGTAATACAAGCATGGTAGATCTACCCTATCGCAATTCTTTAAAATTTTATTATATAAATTAATCTGTATGTGAAGAGCTTTTTATGTAACTCAGATTATATCACTAACAAAAACATTGAATAAAGGCCAAAATCAAAGAATTTTGATATGCCAATATATTGAATTCTTAATAGGTTTTTTATGATACTCTATGAAGTTATGCTATGTCGGAAGAGCTTTTCCTTATCATAAAAATTGTCATAATACCTTTAATTACTAGACCCTTAAGAAGCTAGTTAGGAAAATTGCTGTTATGACTATCTCCCTTACTAAATTTAATGAAGTGATAGTTAAACTTATCAATTTCATTACGACTCTTGGGCAAGTGTTCATCAAATAACTTTTTATGTTAGAGAGTCATTCAAAAAGAGGAAATTTGACAATACTTGAATAGAAATGAAGAATCCCAGAAATGGGAGAGTTTAAAGTAAGGTATGAAGGTTAGGAAGCTTCACTCAACATTTTCTCTACTTTGCCTTATTTCTCTTCTTTTATCCTCTTCATTTTGTGTAGCAGTTTACGCATGGAGTAATGGAGGTTTCAGTCAAGACCCTTCTAATCCAAGGTATGGAACTCATGATTGGATTGCTGAGCATGCTTTAGAATGGCTTCCAGAAGAGGAGAAACAATATTTGATAAATAACATTGTGATGTATTTGTATGGAACCGAGCTCCCAGACAATGGTCAAGCAGTGGATGGCATTGGCGATACTCTCTTACATCATATTTACTTTAGCTCTAGTGGCAAATTGGTCGATGATTCTGCTGCAATTCGAGCGAATGCAACATATCATCAAGCCTTAAGCTATCTAAAATCTGGTAACCTTGTAGCTGCAGCAAAATATGCTGGGATTATGAGCCATTATATAGCAGATATGGCTGTCTTTGGTCATGTTATGGGTGCTAACACAGAATGGGGTGAAGAGAAACACCATGACGACTATGAGAGTTATGTGAATAGCAGGACTTCTAGTTACAACGCAGAGTTTAATGTTTATTTGTCCTTTGATGGTAATCTTGATATAATCTCAGCCTATGATGCTGCTATATACCTTGCCTACGACACAACATTCGATTTGGATGGAGATTTAACTTGTGTGTGGATGGATCAAAACTATAATTGGAGCAACCCAAATTTTAGAAATAGAGCAGGAGAATCCCTTAACCTTGCAGTTAATTTAATCGCCGATGTTTTGCATACTTTGTATTTTGAATCAGTAGAATATAGCCCTTCAGCAGTCGTAAACTTCTTAACCTCAGGTCTGAGCTCGGATGCTTCAGGCACAGTCTTAATGGTTGATGGGATGAATTACTCATACAACCAGCTTCCAAAGAGCTTCACTTGGGATGTTGGCTCATCACATAGCTTTGAATGGTTAACGCCAATAAGTGCAAGCTCAGAAAAACAGTATGTTTGGGTCTCAACAAATGGACTTTCAACGGTCAGAAGTGGCTTCATAACAGTCCCGTCTGAAGGTGGCTTAGTTACAGCTAACTATAAGGTTCAGTACAAGTTAACAATAACTGTGAGCCCTATCGGAACTGGCTCAACGGATCCTTCTCCAGGTGAGTACTGGTACGATGCAGGCTCTTCTTTTCAGATATCTGCAACTCCAGCTTCAGGCTATGTGTTTAGCAGATGGTCTGGATCAGGTTTAGGATCCTACAGTGGAACCAGTAACCCAACTATTATAACTATGAACGAGCCTATAACTGAGATAGCTAACTTCGTCCAGTTATCAACTCTCCAATGGTTATTATACATAAGTGCAATCATTGTTGTTACAATCTTTATTATAGCGCTTTCCATTAAAAAATTTAGAAAGATTCAATAAAGATATCTTCAAACTTTATGCTTGTTATAACGTCCTTATGAGATAAAATTGGCAAGTGATATGACTTTAGTTTTATATGGTTCCGCAGTAAGGAGTTGGGCAACCTCCGGAGTATTCAGGATCGGCGCTAACATACTCTAAAGTTTCGCCCTTCTCCACACCAAGAACTGAACCTAAATACAAAACTTGCTCTTTCTTGCTACCATATCTGTATACAGTTATGCCTTTGCAGCCTAGCTTGTAGGCTAGAAGAAAAGCATCCCTCACATCCTCTACCGAAGCATCATGTGGCAAGTTAATGGTTTTTGAAACTGCGTTATCAGTATATTTTTGAAAAGCTGCCTGCATCCTTACATGCCACTCAGGAGCTATATCTAACGCTGTCACAAAGAGTCTTTTCACATCGTCTGGAATTCCATCGATTTCTTGAATAGAACCTTTCTTCGCTATCTCCATCATCAAATCAGCGCTGTAGAATCCTCTTCTCTTTGCAACTTCTTCAAATACAGGGTTCACCTCCAAGAGTTTTGTGCCTTCTAAAACATTTCTCACAAAAGATACTGCAAACAAAGGCTCTATACCACTAGAACAGCCAGCAATTATAGAAATTGTGCCTGTCGGAGCGATTGTTGTTACAGTAGCATTGCGGATCATTTTATAGCCTTTTTTCTCCCACAAACTTCCTTTAAAGTTAGGGAAAGAACCTTTCTCTTCAGCCAGTTCTACAGACTTTTGTGTTGCTTCTTTTGAGATGAAGCTCATGAGTTTTTCAGCCATCATTAAGGCATCTTTAGAGTCATATGGTATACCAAGCTTTATGAGCATGTCTGCAAAGCCCATCACTCCTAAACCTATCTTTCTATTGGCTTTTGTAATACTCTCTATTTGAGGCAATGGATACTTAT
>Ga0080004_1159041_pt1 | contig 19603 bp, 21 predicted proteins | sample WasSprMetagenome_FD_69207 | JGI IMG/M metagenome (GOLD analysis project Ga0080004, IMG submission 69207) | Sulfidic aquatic microbial communities from Washburn Spring, Yellowstone National Park, USA - WS (SPADES assembly) (version 2) | ecosystem: Environmental > Aquatic > Thermal springs > Hot...
GACCTTTCGCAGAACCTCTTTAACAACTTCTCTATGGGGAGTGCGTTTACTAAGCTATGTATATACCTATACCTAGCTCAGAATCCTTCTCCGGAGAAGGCTCATCAACCTAGAGCCGAAGGGTTCTTCTTATGTAGATTTCTTTCAATAAGCTTGTTTATAAGTTATTCAAATAACGTATTCTCAGTAAAACCCTTCAATCTATACTCATTAAGAAAGTCTTGATGTTCCCAGCAAACAGAGCTTCCCCATCCTTACCGCTGTTCTCTAAATAGACATCTACAGGTAGTACACCTATCTCAACCTCTTTAATAATGTTAAAAACAATGTAAACAATAACCACAGTAACTCTGCCCAAGCCCTAAGGAAAAACTCTGTAAACACCTCATCATCTATAGAAATCCATCAACTTGAAGTACATCGAGCTTACCAAATTCGAGGGTATCCGCTATAGTAAGAATGCTACACCTTCCTTAAGCTTATCTGTAACAGGGTACCTCAAGACCTAGAAGTTCAAGAGTTGTAACACCAATCAATACAAACTCTAGCTCATCTGATACAAGCATTCGTGTCTCTGTAGACCTCCCCATAATCTCGATAACACTGAAACACTCATCTAGTTCTACAAAACCTTTAGCTGTCCTCACCTTTCTCCTACCTCTAGGAGGAAGCTGAAGTTCTTCAAAAATTCTACGAGGGATAACAGTATACATAGCCCCTGTATCGACAAGAGCTTTAAGAGCTACACTCCTACCTGTAAACGGGTTGCTGATCACCGCTTCAACCCATACATGACCCACAACAAATCACCTACTACAAAGCTAGGTTAAAGACGAATTTAATTCTTATTGAGAAAGAGTTAGTTAGTAGCTAGGGTAAATTTTAGATTGTGAAAGGTATAGCTATACTTTTCCTAGTTTCTATTCTAATTTTCTCTACCTCTTCCCTAAGTTTTGCAATATCATCTTTCGTAGCAACATCTTTTAAAATAGTAATAGTACTTGCAGTACTAAGCCTTATACCAGGTTTTAAAAGAGCTTCTAGTATAAGGAGTTTAGCAAGTCTCTTCTTAACTTCCTCATCAACCCTGAATCTCTCTGTAAACTTCTGAGCAATAGATAATATGGTGCATTTTACTAAAGAACAAACAGTTAACAAAAACCTATTACAAATACAAAAGATAAATACTTTAAAATCCTAAAAGAAACGATAACTAGAGATAGGATAGCAAAATATAATCTGTTAAGAGTTAACTCTTTTCTTTTAAAGGTTAAAACTTTTTACTATCGTACTATCTATACCTCTATACTGAGGTATGTATATGGATTGGGTTAAACGGTATGAGAGAGCTGTAAGAAGGAGGAGGATTGTAAATAGAATTGGTGTAGTAATGTTTATAGTGTTAATCGTGATTACAGTTATATTAGTTATTAAAATTTATCTCGATGTGGTATACCCTATTGATAGAGATGTTATTGCTCATCTCGATTATGCTGCTAAACAAACAAATGCTGATGCTATTGCTCATGAGCTTGAACTTGCTATAAAAGGGTTATCGAAATACCATGGAAATCCTGTGTGGATTATGCCAACAGTAGCTACAGATTTTGACTACATTAGGAACCAACTTGAAGAACAATATAGAATGGCTTTAAATATATCAAAACTACCTCCGAGCGACTATGCTTACCAAAGATATATAGAGAATGCTATAAGAACATTACCACAATACATAAACAACCTGAATATATGTAAAAAATGGTTAATCATATCACTACACAACTTAGCAATATTTGCTATACTAATAGTATTAATGGTAATTGCATATAAATTAACAACATTTTAAACATATAAATGTAAATGTATGTAAAATACTTATGAAAAACTTTGTTAAGTATTGGAATAGGTATTAATAATCTTAATTTTAACTAAAGTATTAGAGGAGTGGTGATGTTGATAAACTCTTCGATACTAAGACAAGGACATGTGTATTTACATTGAAGAAGTATTGAATAGGTTATATAAGGTGATAACCAATATCTACAAACTACTATCTACTAAGAAATAGTTCTGTGGATAGAAACTCATATTTTTGGTTCTATAGATACTCGTAAATTTGTAGAAATTTCGAAATTTGTGAGTAAGATAGAAGTTTCTGAATAAGAACATAGAGTGCTAAGAAAGATTCTAGGGTAAACTTAGTATGTGTAGAAGATTTTGTGCAATGTGTTAGTCGTTCAATTGTTATTAAGAATGTAGGAACTTCAGCAATTCTCTTAATCCTAGAACTCTTAAACTCTCCATAACTATCTCTCTAATTGCTTTACCAATATCTACCCTTGGTAAAGAGTTTCTAAGCCCACATTCACATTCTCCATACTTTAAACCTCTTACAATAGCTACTGGTACACCCTCAGCTGTTTGTTTGAAGAGTAGTGATGAAGCTGAGCATATCTCGTGAACAACTATATCTACACCACCATACTTAGGCTTTCCGTAGAGATCTCTACACCCAAAACATCTATCCACAGGATCTATACCCCAAGAACCTCTAGCAAAATCTAGCGATCCCCCGAGGAAAAACTCTGTATCACATATAACTACAGCCACTTTTTTCTCTGTAGATCTCCAAATCCCATCTCTAATCATCTTAGCCACCCTATCGTGATCCTCGATAGGTATTGCATAGAAACCTGGTGGTAAGTTTGATGAATCTATACCGCTATCACTCCAAAACATACCCTCTTTAAGAGTTATAAAGAAAACTGGGTATTCATTTAAAAGCTTCTTCATAGCCTCAACATCTCCAGCCAAGGATTCTAAATCTACAAGCTTCTTATCAACAAGTTTCTTAATTGGGACAACAGCTAAAACATCATCGCAATTCCTTAACACAAGCTCTACAAATCTTGGATCAAGACCAGTCTTCTTAGCTAGTTTTAAAGCTTCTCTAGAAAGTTTAACATCATTAATTCTAACAACTCTACCAAAACATTTAGATACAAACTTATCTGTAACAACAATTACATCACCCTCAACAATATCAACACCCTGAATTTTAACAGCATTAAGAATCTCTTCAACAATATCACACTTCTCCTCGATAATACGTATCTTCAAACCTATAATCTCGAATTTACACAACATAGACACCAATGCGAAGTAAGGAACAGTCAAAATATCTTTATAAACTTTATTACAAGATACCAAGCCTTATAGTTAGAAACTTGTTTTCGAGGTAGGGATGAAGGGGAATTCATGATAATGTTAACTATCTTACAATCTTCAAAATAAACTCTTCCTAAAGTTGATGAGGTATGATACCCATTTATTCACATCTTCTTCGCTAAGACCAGCTTTTGTAAAGAAGTTTTCTTTACGAAAATCTCTACGAAATATTTTCAGCGAATATATTTCGCTAAGGATACCAGGGTTAGAGCTAGTATGTTCAACGCCAACCTAGACTTTTTCATAATATTACAAAGCTATGGTCTATATTCTCAGGAGTTGTCAATGCTATTCATGTTAAGTGTGATTCCTTACAGAATTTTCTTCCTAGATTATAGTGTTGTTATGTTAGTTTTAGACCTGGTATATAGGATAGTATTTTTGTTATTGTTATGCTGTAGAGCGATACTATCAACAGTATTCTTTCCCATCTGCTGAGCTTCGTTAGTATATATGCTGTTACTGGTGCTGTTGGTGTGTTTATCAGTATTCTGTAGGTGTAGAGTGGGTTTATAGCTAGTGCTAGTAGTGATGATGTTATCGATGCGTATGTAAATGAGAATGTATCTATATTGAAAGGTATCGAGGTTGTCGATATCGCTAGTAGTAACCAGTAGAGAGGGTTGTTCAGCGATCCACCTGTATATATGTTTAGGTAGAACTCCATAGAGTTCCAGATATCTTGAAACCCTAGTTTACCTAGGTTTGCTAAACCTTTCTCTATCTGGCTCCATAGATAGTATATATTGACTTTCTTAAGTGTAGCGAAGCTACGGATAGCAAGGATATCTACTGCAATACCTATAGCTATGAAGATAGCTCCGCTAACTATTTTAACAATAGAAAATCTATCGATTCTCCTCCTAATAGCTACAGCGATTATTGTGGCTATAGATGTTAAGAGGAAGAGAGGTGCGAAATGTATCCATGTATAGATATGCGATGTCACAGCTATTAAAGATATCAATGCTACTAAAGGTATAGACATGAGCTTCCCGCTATTCATCAAACCTATAGCGAACTGTATCAACGATAATGTGAAGAGATTTGCTTGGAATCCTCCATAGGTAAAGCTGATTATATTAGGTGTTGCAGAAGCTATCAAAGCAGCATAACGAGCAACATCTTCTCCATAGATCTTCTTAGCCATGTAGTAGGTGGAGACTGTGTACAGCTGGAATAAGAATACGTTATGGTATAGACATAGAGCTTTAGGATCTACCTTGAATATCTTAACGAATGTGTAGAGTATTAACATGTATAGAGGTCTATCACCATACATAGGCCAAGCTCTGAAGGCTTCGGAAACAGGGTCTTGTGATATAAGCATTTTTTGGAGAGTATTGTAGTAGAATATCCAGTCAACGTTTAGAGGATAACCATTGCTGTTGACTGTAGGTATATAGCCTATAACACCTACAAAAGTTGCTAAAGCTACAGAGATCAAAAGATATACGGAGCTTCTATACCACGGGAAAACGTTAATGTTCTGGGAACTCCTTCTCTTTCTCCATAGCAAAGGCTTCAAGAGATAAATTATGGTTGCTGTCATCAGTATAGCTAGTGTTGATAACCATAGCAAAGACCATACAATTACCTCGAACTTAGCAATATTAGCTAGAGTTTCTACTCTGAAACCAGATAGAAGTGTAGCTGTATAGATTAATGTTGAAAGCTCTATACTAGCAATTGAGTAGAGAAGACCGAGGGTAAAGCTGTCGAACTTTACATAGCTCGATTTCCTCAAGGTATAGACCATAGCTACGGTAATTATTATGAGAGGTGCTAGAGTAGCTATAGGGTTTAGTATGTATGTAGCTATGATGAGGATTATGTATAGAGCTATAGGTAGAGATCTAAAACCTTCAGAAAACTTCAGAAAAACCAATGCAATAAAAGAGAAAACAGGGGGTAACACGTAGAGTCTCCTCATGATATCGATGAGAGGGTTGTAGAGTTTATATGTAACCCTCCCCACAGTAACCCAGGTATAGCCAACATAATCGTGGACAATGTGTATAACCAAGAAGAGTATCGATAAACCTAGAAGAGAACCTGCAACAACATAAACAACATCACTCTCGATAAACTTCTTCAAAAACTTCGAGAAACACCTTAAAACTTTGCTCAACGACATCTTCACCAAGAACTCTACCCACGAGTAGGGATATATAAATACGTTTGCTCAGCTATGAAAAATCTTCAATAGCACTAAAACAATATAAAACAATGTTATACAGTGTCACGTTGCACTTCTAGACGTGTTAAGGGATAGTATTGCGAAGTGCTGATACACATTTATTAATGTCTCGATTCAGCGGTATTTGTTGAGAAGGTGTGGTTAGTGGTTGAAGAGCTGAAGCTGGATTTCGATGAGGTTTCGAGAGAGGTTAGAGAAGTTGTTTCAGCTATTTCGAAAGTTTATGTAGGTAAACAAGATCTCGTTAAGCTCTGTATAGCTACACTCTACTCCGGTGGTCATGTCCTTATAGAGGGTTTTCCAGGTACAGGTAAGACATTTCTAGCTAAAGCTATAGCTAAAGCTATTGGGGGTATGTATAAACGTATCCAAGGGCATCCAGATATAGTGCCAAGCGATATACTCGGTTTCCATATCTATAGAGCTACAGGTGAGAGAGTATTTATTCAAGGACCTATTTTCACCAATATCCTGTTATTCGATGAACTTAACAGAACCCCTACAAGAGCCCAAGCAGCTCTTCTAGAAGCTATGCAGGAGCTAGAGATAACAATCGATGGAATTACATATGAGCTCCCTAAGCCTTTCATGGTTATAGCTACGCAAATACCTATCAAATATACTAGAGGTGCTTTCGAAATCCTAGAACCTTTAGCTGATAGATTTGCTGCACTCGCTAAAAGCCTTTATAACCCTCCTGAGGAGGAGTTCGAAGTTGTTAAGAGATCTGACTACATATTAACTGTACCAGTTGAACAAGTTACAGATCTGAAAAGAGTTGAGCTAATATCTAGAAAAATGCCTGAGCTAGTCCACGTAAGTGAATACATATTCGACTACATGGTTAGGTTAGTCAACTATATTAGGAATCATAAAGCTGTTCTCTACGGACCTTCACATAGAGCTACAATCCATTTGCTAGGGGTAAGCAGGGTAATAGCTTTGATGGATGGTAGAGACTATGTAATACCTGATGATGTGAAAAACGTATTCTTATCAATAGTTATCCACAGATTCAAGCTTAGAGAAGAATACGAATTAGAAGGTTTAACACCAGAAGATATAGTTGAAGAAACGTTGAAAAACGTACCAACACCTAAATAATGATCATCAGCATCGATTAAGAGGTGCTGATAATAATAAATAGAGAGCTTAGTGCTCTACACAGCTGTAGACCTAGTGTTCTTCGATCTCTAGATATCTAGAGTTAGCTAGGTAGGGAGCTCTTTGCCTATGTATAGAGGTTGCTATATATGGCTATAGATACAGATTACAGAGACTACATGGTTAAAACATCGATCAGTTTCTCCATCATCGCTATACTCGTAGGTTTCTTAGCTGAAGTTCTCTATAGAGATTTCTTCGAATCTATAGCTATGCTAATGGTTAGCAAGGAGTATAGCTACCTCATACTCTCTCTATTCACGATATTCATAGTTCTCTACATGTCTATCCGTTACGCAGGCTTCTCCTACGGAGTTAGACTCAGTAAAATACTTCTATCTATAACACTAGCTTCTCTATCTATAGCTATATATATCTACAGCTTTTTAGACCTTGAGTACAGAGTACAACTTCTAGGTATAAGCTTCTCCTTTCTATTCATATCAGTGATGCTCTTCGTCTACGATCTGAATTCTTTAGCAGAAGTTCTACCACTACTAACACCTCTACTGATAACCCCTCTACCCACAAGCTTGGTAGACAAGATAACACCGGTACTCTCAAGAATTATTGGGAAGTTGGTAAAGTTTTTAATAGGTGTAGAAGTTATTGAGAACCCTGGTTTTACAGAGGTAGTTATTGATACTTCTAGTGGTGTAGCTAGGTTTAGTATTGAATCTATTTGTAGAGGTATTACAGCTATAGGTTCTGTAATAGTTGTTATACCTATAGTTCTCTACATAATTACGTTCAGTAGAGAAAAGTTTTTGAAGAAAATAGCTGTAGCAGCTATAGCTATTCTAACAAGTTTCTTTATAGGATTTCTAGGGAATTTCATAGAGATTCTACTAGCTATTCTAGTTTCTAGATATATCGGTATCGAGAATATCTACAATACCCTCAGCTACATACCATCGGCAATATACTCAGCTATAGCTATAACATCAGCGCTACTCATAATCAGTAAGCTCTGTAGATTCAAATCTCTACAACAGATAGTGTCTAGGAGGGTATCGAGGTATAGAACTACATGGAGTTCTGTAGCAGGGGTACTGCTACTAACGATAGTATTTGTATTCACTATAGCTACAGTAATCAGTACAGCGATACCTTTCGAGAACATTTCTGTTGGTAGAAAGATAGTTGTAGAGTATGTAGAGGATTTCGTTGAGAACCCCGGTAAATACCTATCAACAGATAGGGTAAGGTTTGTCGATACAGGTTACGAAGAATGGCTTACAAAAGTACTAGGGGCATTAGCTGTTTACAGAATCTCTACTGAGATCGAGAACAAGAGTATTCAAGGGTATATAGAGGTAGTTGATACACCTGTTAAACTCCATACATGGCAACTATGTTTAACACTACAAAGATACACCGTGGTCTCTTCATGGTCTACAACTGTGGATAACGTTAAGATAACCTACATAGTTTTCGAGAAAAACAATTCGAAAAATATTCTAATGTATACTGTGGTACCTGTAGAGATAGAGGTAGGAGGTAGGTCTACATATCTATACACGAGGATATCATTGATAAGCTACAGAGATCCCTCCCAAGCAATTCCAACTCTAAGTAAAGCTCTACTAGATATAGCATCAATACAGAGCTTTAGTAGAGGTTTAGAACTAGCTATCCGTAGTTCTCTAGTGTATAGTGTTGTAACAGCTATAGCTATATTCTTAGCCTATATCTCGGCAATAGTTTTACACAAATATGTATCTAGGTATTTGAAGATCTTGAGGAACTTGTTTAAGTGTGTCTATAGAGGTGGCTAGGGTTTGGATAGAGGTAGAGATCTACCTAGTTATATAGGTTTATGGTTTTTCTCAACACTAACACTATTCAGCATAGCTATGAGGATCGATAGCGATCCTCTACTCACTGTTATATCCACCATCGTAGCGCTGGTCATAGCTAATCTCTCGTTCTTTTCATCTCATTTCATCAACTACTGGTTTTCAGTATTTATCTATAGCATAGCGTTTCTATCTCTATCAATAACTATGGTACTACCTATAGAGAAAGACTCTATATACACGATAATTATAAACAGCATTTCTATAGTAACACTTTTCACAACAATAATGATCTCTTTCCCTCGTTACACAGATAAACTCTCCAACATATTCAGGTTATCTACATCTATAGCTATCTTCTTCAGCATAATTCTAGGGCTCTCCATAGGTACACCGAATACCTCGGTATACATAGCTTTATCGATACTAGATCTAGTAGTATCTATTGTTATCCTATCTGAAGAGTTTAACTGGGTTAGAGGTGTAGCTGTAGGTATAACATCTTTTGCATCTATACATCTACACCCACTTCTAAAACTAAACCTCCTAGCCTTCGCAGTTCTACTTACGATACATATCGTTAGGAATATCTTCTATATCTCTAAGAAACCTATTTATGCTAGAGCTATTGCAGTTCTAGATATAGTTACAAGATCTGTGGTAGTGAGACTACTTTGATAAACAGAGTGCTGGTGCTAGGGATAAACATAGTTGTAGTAGCTGTATTACTAGCTGTCTACAGCTTTGTGATAATGGATACAGGGTTGCTTGGGGTAGCTATATCTCTAGCTCTAGTTGGTGGTGTAATGGTTGTGTATAGTACAGCTCCTCAAGACCCAACAACAAACTTCTTGTTAAACTACTCGAAAAATCTTGTAAACGTTTTAACAAGTTCTCTTGAAGATCTAGATCTACTAGACTCGAATATATGGATAGCTAGGAGAAGCGATACAACTTTAGCTGTTTTCTCTAGAACACCTTGTATAGAAGATGTTGATCCTGGTATAGGGTTTTCCGGGGGTTCTCCATACATAGCTATACCTATAGAGGTACCAGCTACAGAATATACAGCATCTGTGGAGAGTAGCGAAGATGTTGAGAGAATGCTTAGATCTTTACTTATCGACGAGTTCTCTATATGTAGAAATGTTGATGTATCTTATGAAGATGGGTTGTATAGAGTTACAGTTATCGGTTTAAGTAGCTCTTTAAACGAGTTTATGAAATATCCTCTAGATCCTTACACAGTGATAACCTTGGCAACAATATCCAGGGTTTTGGGGGCTAGATGTGTAAAACTTGTAGGTAGGAGATCTATACCTGACGGTGTAGAGATCTTTGTTAAGGTTGAGAAAGATTGAGGAAAGGGTTATACATATTCATAACGGTATACATAGTGTTAACAGATATCGCAATAACAGCTCTGTACCTGTTGAACGAGAAGAGAGTTGATGCTTATGTAGCTATAAATATATTGATCTACTATACATCCTATGCTATAACAAGACCTAGCATACCTACGTCTAGGGTAAGGTTTCTCAACATAGCTCTACTACTCTTATTCATAGCTATAGTCGGTTATAGAGTATATGAGGTGTTGACGAGATGAAGAAGTTCTTAGTTATAACCTTGCTACTTCTAGCTTCATCAACGCTCTACGCATATATCTACGGAGAGAATCTGTCTAGGAAACAAGTAGATGATTGTACATATCTTCTAGCTGTTCTTGAGAAAACCCTTAACCTACTCAATACGAACCCCAGGGAAGCTATAGATATAGTTAACAAGATGATGAAAACAAACATAGCTCCAGCTTTAGCAGATCCTCATAGGAAAACATACGAAACTTTGATTAAGCTATACAGAGTTCTATTCCTAGGCAACTACTCCGATACTAGAGATGTTTACGAACTATACATAGGTATAGACAGTATAGCTGACTACGTCAATAGGTTAAGGAGTTGTTCTAGAGATAGAGATGCTGTTACAGCTATCGCGACAAGGATAAGGCTTATTCTAGACGAGCTGAGGTCTGAAGTAGAGATGCTAATGTACAGAATAGCAATGCTTAGAGAGTACATATCTCTATATATTGAGGACAAGGTCTATGAACCAGAGGAAGCTATACCTATAGAAATAGACATTCTTAACAATAGTTGTATACCTAGAACGGCTTCGCTAATCCTTAGCGGTACTACTTTTAGCTATAGCGTGTTTACATGTATAAATAATTCTTGCTACACATCTCTAAAAACCCCTTCAACAACTCAGGTAAAGAACTACGTTAACCCTGGGATCAATAGGATAGCCGTAGTTATCAAGGTACAGTGCTTGGGTAGAGAAGTGAGGGTATACAGGTTTATCAATGTTATGTATAGGTATCCAGAGGTAGTTTTGGAGATACCTTCAGTAGTGAAGCGAGGTGATTACATAGATATAGCTATACATAGTAAAGATGATGTAGAAGGTATCCTATATGTGAAGAACTCTACGGCAGAGGTACCAATTAAGAAGATAGTTTTGAATACCACCTCTATACACGTAGCATTGCATGTAGATAAACCGATCTTTAGAACAGGTATCAACATTGTTAAGCTATGTGTTAACGCTACACAGAAAACACTTCCAAAATGTTTTGAGAAAACAGTTTTCGTAGAACCTAGGTATCCACGTATCGAGGTAGAGACTAGCTCTACCCAGTTAACATTGTTTGGAAAAGCTACACTATTTCTAGTAAATAGAGATAATGCTACACTAATAGCATCGATATACATAGGGGGTAGGAATATCTATACGGTATACCTAGGGCCAGGGGAAGAGAAGGTTATATCAACATCTATAAATATCATGCCTATCTATCTAGAAGATGTAAAGATTGCTGTTAGAGATATACAGAACTACTACGATACCTATATCTACACAGCATCAATAACCGTAGCCAATATATCGATACTCTTATCCCTACCTATCCTAGGTCTTGTAGTGGTAACTGTTGTGAATGAGTATGAGAAGGTATTCATAGTGACTATAGCTACAAACATGTTAAGGAGTTTTAGAAAAGCTGTAGAGATAACTACAGTTATTAAAACATCTGTTAAACCTTATATCCTAGGGCTAGGTTCTAGAATAGCAGAGCTATACTATAGTGTAGTAAAGAAGTTCTCTAGACTTCCACACGATAGTGAAACTCTTAGAGAACACTATAGATACACTCTAATCCCTGTTATCAAGAGTACACATGTAAAAGAGTTGCTGTGGAGATTCCTAGTTCTTGTAGAAAAAGATTTGTACTCTAGACATAGACAAGATATAGAAGAGGCAAAGAAGATTGCCAAAGATATACTCTCAGAAGAACATTAACATAGTGTTACCTATATCGATAGCTTTGCTGATGTTGTTAGCTTTATCGATATACATAGTTCTACCAGTGAACCAGAGATACTACGTATTGGATACAGGTCCCTGGGGATACTCGAAACTATCTAGAGATACTACCTGGGTACAATCTATACAAGATCTTAAAACAGTTGATAGTAGTAGAACGTTGCTTATCATCGCTAGAGAGAACTACTTAGATAGAGACGAGGTTGAGGTTATCAAGGAGTTCATTGAGAAAAACGGTTTAATGCTGATTTACGGAGAACCTCTCTTCATCGTAGATTTTCTGACAAGTCTAGGGGTGGATGCTGAGTATCTAGGAGATGTCGTAGACCCTGTAAACACTTTCAATGATAACGTTGTCCACATCTATATAGATCACATCAATTCGTCAGCTTTCCTAGTATCTCCTTACACCATAGCTATCCACAACATAAATAGCTCGATATCTATCGAGGTTATAGCTTTCACAAGCACTATATCGTATCTAGATAAGAATGGTAACGGTTACTACGATATTGGGGAATCTCTAGATAGATACCCAGTAGTTTTCTTAATACGTATAGGTTCTGGGGAAATCGTTGTTTTCTGTGCACGAGGTGTTTTAACGAATAACGTAGTGGATCTCAATAGAGGTCTTCTCGAAATTCTTTTGAAGAACAGGGTCGGTGTTTTGGATCAGTCATGGGTTAAGCATAACTCTTTTCTATACCTAAAACTATACCTAGTTACAGCAAGAGGGGTTTCACCTATCTATATCTCGATAGCTGTGGTTTTACTAGTTTTGGTGGGTATCTATGTCTATAGATTTTTGGAGAAGAGGTAGAGTTCTAAACATATTAACAGCGTTGTCTATGGTTATAGCTGTAGCCATAGATGTAGCTACAGGTAGAGGAGTAGATTTCACAGCAATAGTATATCTAGTGTTGATAGCTTTAACATCTCTTGGAGCACCTGTACACGTATTTATATCGTCTATAGGTTTCGCAGCTCTCTATACACTAGGTAGAGGTTTACTTGGGATACTTACAGCATCTACAACAACTTTACTAGGTTTCTTAACACTCTACATCAACTCTATAAGTAATACCTTAGGTATAGCACTTCTTACTCTAGCTCTATTCACCCCTATATACATAGTCAACCCTAACGCGTTGATACCTCTATCCCTTATAGCTATAGCTATACTCATCACCATCGCTGGGGAGTACCTAAGGCTTGGTAGAGCAGAAGTAGAGGTTATACAAACTAGGAGAACTGTTTACCTAAGTGAAGAACTAGACTACTTAATAAACATAAAGACTAGCGGTAGGTTCAACTACACCATATTAAGAGATGATAATGTTGTTGCTAAAGGTGTAGCTGTGGATAGAATCTCCATAAGGATACCTGTAGTAGGAGAACTTCTAGGAGTACACAACACCTATATAAAGGTGTTGCTAGAGGATGTCAGAGGTTTAGCTAGAGTTGTTCACGGACCTTACACAACTAGCTACACAGTTATAGCTAGAACATCTACATTTCTAAGAAAAACTGAAGCAATTCTAATGAGATTTCTATCCTATATAACAACACCGAGAATACTTCGGGTATCTATAGGTATACCTAAACCTGGTGCAGGGAGTATCGGTGGTGTAGAGGGGCTTGGCTATCCTGGGTATGGTAGAGGTGAAGAGATCTCTAGAGATGTTGAGAGTTATGAAGATAAAGGTTTAGAGAGAAGAAGAGATATTGTTGCTTTAACGATAGCTTCTAAATTGTTGAGGAGGGTAGAGATATATCTATCTAAACTTTATGCGAAAGCACAGTCTGGTGAGTATATAGGTGTTCGTGAGTATCAGCCAGGTGATAACCCTAGAACTATACATTGGAAGAAGAGTTTTCGTAAAGAACTTGTAGAGGATATGTATGTAAAGATTTTCGCTTCAGGGGAAAGAGAGGGGGTTGGAGGTAGGGGCGGCCCTAGGGCTGTATACGCAGATCTAACAGCTATTAATCCTCGTGAACTAGATACTATTGTTAGCACTATCTACGGAATACTTCTTAGAGATTTAGAGAACAGAAACGTGTTTACAGAGGTACACCTATTCATAAAAATACCTGGGGAGGATATACACTATATCTCTGGGAAAGTAGTAGATGTTTTAGCAGCTTTAAACACCTTGATCTTGAGTAAAGAGGTTAAAGCTCTCTACAACTACGAGACGTGGAGAAGGAGTAGAACTATAAAGTTAGGTGAAGCTAAAGGTTTCGTAGCTAAGTTAGAAGATTACTATAGATCTATAGGTCTAGCTTTAGCAGATGTATTGATGAAGCAGTTGAACCGTAGAACAGCTATAACCTTTATACACTCCAACGCTCTATCCTATAAATACTCGATAGTAGCTCAAACTCTTCGAGAAACAGGGTTCGAAGTACTTCCCAAAGCTATGTCTATAACCTAGAATACTTTAATACTTCTACGATACACCTAGATCTAGGTGTTTACATAGCAATGTCTTCAACAAGCTTTGCAGTAGCTATGCTAACCCTGGTATTGCTATCAGTATCTCATTTCTTTGCTGTAGATAGTAAGCTAAGCGATGTGGATATACGTATAGCTGATATCCTCGATAAAGCGAAGAATCTCTATATGAAGGGTGTTAACGTAACAGATGTTGTTAGGAAGTTAGATGAAGTTGTTGAGCTTTATGAGTGTGGAGATATTGATAGAGCTAGAGATATTTTTAACGATACAGAGGTAGAGGTTTTAGAGCTTGAGAAAATAGCTGATAATGTGTATAGATCTATAGTTATCTCTAAAGCTATTACAATAGCTTTCCTCGTATCTATACCAGTAGCTGTGTACTACTTTCTCCCGAGGGTATACCTCTACATATGGTTTAAGCTCAGGAGGAGATGGTTGGTGAGGGGATAGATTTGGTACTAGATGAAGAAGTTTTCGCTGTAATACTAGCTATATCGATAATAGCTTCAGCTCTAGGTATAGCGCTTACGTTAAGACCTATGGTATCAGAACCTTTCACAGCTATAGGTCTTCTCAACGAAGATTGTAGAATAGGTGAGTACCCGAAGAAAACTGTTAACGGGAGTAGCCTAAGACTATGTATCTATGTAGCTAACTACCTAGGGTACCCAGCGTATTTCAAAATAGTTTACAGAATAGCTACGAATAGATCGTTACCGAACACGACCACGCCATCCCCAAAACCTATCTTAGTAGAATGGAGAACTGTTCTAGGTAATGAAGAAGAGAAAAAGTTCCCCACAGCTGTACCCGTATACAGAGTAGGTAACGAGACACGGATTGCTCTTGTTTTCGAATTATGGGTTTTCGATACAGATAAAAATCTATGGGTTTACACAGGTAGATGGACACATCTATACATAGATGTAGAGGTGTAGACTACGAAAAAGGATAACGTTACCACGTTGGAAGAGTATGTGAGGAAAGTAGGTGGAGAGGATCTCTGGAAATCTCTTAGAAAGATATACGGAGATATTACATCGGGTAGGGTAGTGCTGGAGGATCCATATCCGCCGAAAACATTTGCTGAATACGTACTTAGACTAGAGTACTCCCTATGGTTCTGGACAGCTGTATCTATAGCTATTCTAACTATCGCCATTATCTACTTATCTAGCTACATACCTACCCTCAACCCGTTGAGATATTTCTTAGGAACTCTATACACCTTATTCTTACCGGGATACTTCTTGGTAGAAGCTCTTTACCCAGAAGAGAAAGAGTTGAAACCATTGGAAAGAGTTGCACTATCTATAGGGTTATCGCTAGCTGTTGTACCTTTGATAGGCTTGATACTGAACTACACACCCTGGGGTATAAGGCTAGACCCTGTAGTAGTATCGCTAGCATTGTACACACTATCTATAGCTATAGTAGCTTTGGTAAGGAAGTACAACATCTACAAGTTATCCATTACTATAAAGAGGGGTAGAACTGGGAGAAGGTAGATATAAAAAGATTAACTTATGTATTCAGGGAAGTTGTTGATGAGGTACTCAACAGCTTTATCTGCTTGTATCAACCCATTCCCAACAGCGTTAGTACCCCAGGTAACTCTTACAATCTTACCCTGTACAGGATCGTATACCTCTGCTTCAGACCATGTTATTTTGTAAGCAGATTCCTCTAGTATTTCCTCTGCAAGAATTTGGTTAAGATCTATCTCCCCATCACTCATATCTAGCTGAAGTAGTAGAGCTAGAACACCACTTACATGCGGTGTTGCCATAGATGTTCCTCCGAGGAAATAGTACTGACCTGGAACTCCTTTAGCCCAGTACGGTGGGTGTGCAGCACCGTAAGGTGTGTAAGGCCCTGCAATCCAGCTTCCTGGTGCAAGAACATCTAGATCTTGACCATCTACAGCTCTAGAGCTATAATCTGTTACATATACCTGTCCAGAGAGATCCTCTGGAACATCTGAGTATCTCCACCACCCAGCTCCAGACCACTCACCAACCCATCCTGCAGCACCAACAGATATAACAGGTTCGTAAGCACCTGGGTAAGCCATCCCTTTCTCCCCATAGTTTCCAGCAGCAGCTACTATGAATACTCCTTGACTAATAGCGTAATCTATAGCTGCTTTCTCTAGAGGTGAAAGTTCTGGTCCTCCTAAGCTCATAGAGATTATCACAGGGTTTACCACACCTGGTGGTGGTAGAACATTTCCTCTACTCTCTTTCTCAGCCTTATAGAGGTTCGCTATGTACATAATACCTGCTGCTACATCTGTTGAGAATCCCCATCCAGCGTTGCTAAGAACTTTAACAGGTATAATCCTAACCCTGGGTGCAACACCATCAACTATGTATAAGTTGTAAACTTTAAAACCTATGATTGTACTAGTGACATGCATTCCATGACCATTTGTATCAGCTTCCCATGCATTTCTATTCAAAACATCTCCTGTAACTAGGTAAGCTGTAGCCATAGCCCCTAGGAATGCAGCTCCAAACTCAGATGCTATCCTATCCTCTGGGAAATAATCTCTCCACTGAGGTTCTAAACCTGTATCTAGAACAGCTACATATACACCAGACCCATCCAAACGATATACCTCGTGAACCGTGGGGATATTAATCATATCGAGATTCCATGTCAAGACAGCTCCATGGAGACTACAGTTCGATGGAAGTTTTTCGCTGAAAGTTTCTACAACAACAGCTTCATCAACAACTACACCAGGCAAAGACTTGAGCATATCGATAACTTTTAAAGGTATGTATACAGCGAAACCCAGTATCTCAGGGAAGACGTATATCACCTTGCCGTAAACCTTAGCGATGTTCAAGGCTTTCTCAAACGAATCCCTACTACTAGCTACAACCTCTACAACACCGAACCTACCTTGGCTAGCGTAGGTAGCTATAGGTAGTAGTAGGGATGAAACTAATGTACAGAGGATTAGGTACATCAACACCTTACTCAGAGACACCACCTCTACAGCTATACTGCTGAACTAAAACAATATTTTAAAGCTTACTTTTTACATAAGGTATTATACTTAGAACTTTACCGAAGTACATCAAGATGACTATTGTTAGAGGTGCTATGAAAATGAAGCCATACGCTATACTGCTATAGAATAGCAATGCTGTGAAAACACAACTCTAACAGCAGCCCTCCTTTCATGAGGATATAGAGCAGGTCTTAGATACCTATAGAAAAAGTATAGCAGTATCGGTGAACTAACCAGTAAGCCAAAGAATAGAGCAGATGAGAGCAGAACTCTAATATGTCCTGCAGGAGATCCTGCTATCAAGATGATAGAGTTATTACTATTGAAATCGAGACGAAGGAGAAGACCTAAGATCAGGCTATCGAGGATTTTCTTTAAAATATAGAAAGCCGGTGGTTCACTATAACTTAGTTTTACAGGTATCATCATAGAGAATGTCACTATAACAACAATTAACACAACTCTCCTTAAGAACTTAGCAAACTCTACAGCTTCCTTAATCAACTCTCTAGATATCTCATCAACCATAACATAAACCAAGTGAAACTATAGTGCATCAATATAATTTAGTACATCGATATAGTTTTAAATATAGATTTATTCTTTCTCTTTCCTCTCCTTCGACTCCTCAGCACTAAATGTTTTCTTAACTTCAGGTGCAACTTCTTCTGTTTCTTGAAGTGCTTTTTTGAATTCTCTAATAGCTCTACCAAGATCCCTCATTATCTGAGGTAATCTCGATGGAACTACTAGGATAAGGATTACCAAAATTACTAAGAATACAACCTCCCAAAAACCTATAACCTGTTGAAAATACATAACTATCTTAACCGCCCCTATAACTTATTTATCTATTACTAGGTCTACCAAGGTTTAGATCTCTATATATTAGTAAACGCATAGATCTCAGAACAAGTCTTTAGATTACCTTATTCAGACAGTCCTAGATAGAAGTTTTGCACAAGTTTTCAGTATTTATGTAGATGAGGATTATGTGCTAGGTCTCTGGTAGTTTTTTCCTCATATAGAAGAATACAGCTAGTCTACCTAATCCAGATGCTATGAAGATAGATTGCATTGCTGTTAAACTTATTGTAGATACTGCTGAACCTATTCTAGAAGCTATAGATGCTCCGATATTAGTTAGTATTCCTAAGGTTGCAACTAGATATATTCTATTCTCACCTGCTAAATATAGATTGTATATGTTGATCATCAAGTTGAATCCCGCCCAACTAAAACCTGAGAAAAGATTTAGAAGAGCTTGTGTTTCAAGTGTTGGTGATACTAGGAATAGTAATGGTACAAAGGATATGAATATCGATGAATATACAACTGTTTTCTTTGGATTTAGTTTATGTGATAAATTGCTTAAGATGTAGTTACCTATAGCAGAAGCTAGGGTACTTGATATTGTGTTTACAGATATCCATAGTTCGTTACCGTTGAAAATCTTTATAATATAGTAGTTCCATAGAGCTGCAGGTATATTAATAAAGAATGTAAAAATAGTTAACGAAGCGATATAGTATTTACACTTTCCATCCAATACAATATTTTTGTATCGAGATATTATCGAGCTTATAGATAATCCAATGTTATCTTTCTTTACAAGATCTTTCATTAACCATAGCATCCCAGAAGATATTACTGCTGTAACAAAGGAGAGTATATAGCATATCCTATAGCTAAGTAACACAAAACCAAGTCTTGAAAATGTTATAAATGATATCACAAGTGATATAAGTGAAGCTGTTACAGTATACACACTTACCTTGCTGAAGATCTTAATAGAAAATTCTCTAGGAATTAGATCAGCTATAGTATCAGAATAAGCTAGACCTCCTATAGCACCTGCTAACTGAGCTACTGCAAGGAAGAAGATTAAGGTGTAGCGCTGGAGCATATCTGAGAAACCTGTTAAAGCCCAAGAAACTATGTTTATTGATGCGAATATCTTCCATAAGAGAACTCTTCTGCTTCTAAACCTCTGCACAAGAGGAACTGCAAAGAAGTTTCCTAGAGCTACAGCAGCAAGTGTTATAAAAACAGCGTTTCCAAGTTCATTAACATCGAATCGCAGAACTCTTATCGCATAGGCTTGGTATATAGTTGTAGTCAATGTAAACGAAAAACTATAGAATATCGAATGAAGAATCCATATCCTTATATACTTTTGCAAATTCGAACTCAACTACTAAACCCTATATGTATATAGATATCAGTTGAATAGCTAAGCTCTTACAATTGCTTCTGGTATCCTCCGCCTAACCTCTCTATCTATAGTAGCTAGAATCTTCGTCAACTTCCTGTAGTTTATTATGTGAAACTCTATAACGAAATTG
>Ga0080004_1120677_pt1 | contig 19601 bp, 21 predicted proteins | sample WasSprMetagenome_FD_69207 | JGI IMG/M metagenome (GOLD analysis project Ga0080004, IMG submission 69207) | Sulfidic aquatic microbial communities from Washburn Spring, Yellowstone National Park, USA - WS (SPADES assembly) (version 2) | ecosystem: Environmental > Aquatic > Thermal springs > Hot...
GTAAATTTCTAACGTTTTATTTGCAACAATATCCCAAGTAAAATTTTCTAAAACTCTTTTCCTTCCATTCTTCCCCCATTTTCTTGCCTCTTCCAAATTTTCCAAAACAACTTTTATTCCCCATGCTATATCTTTTGGATCTTCTCCATTAACATGAACTCCTGTCCTATCTTTTCCTGCAGGAATAACTTGTTCCTTTAACCCATTAACATTTGAAGCTCCTACCACAACAGGCTTTTCCATTGCCATAGCTTCGCTGGCAACAATTCCAAAAGGTTCTGTTATGCTTGGAAAAACACAAACATCTGCCAATGCATAATGTGCAACTTTTTCTTTTTCGCTAAGCCATTTGTTAATCAAAATAACTTTTTCATTTAATTTTAAATGGTCTCGAAGCTTAATGAGCTCATTATAATCCCAACCTTGACCAACCATTATTAGTTTTGTTTTTGGAAATTCTTCTAAAACAAAAGGCATTGCTTTGACTAAATTGAAAATCCCCTTAAACCAAACAAAACGCCCAATAAAAAATAAAGTGTTTTCTTGTAAGTCATATTTTTTTCTCAATTTTTCAACAAGCTCTGGTTCAGCATTTTTCGGATCATAAACTTTTGGATCGCATCCATTATAACAAACTGAAATTTTTCTTTCATCAAAACCAATTGAAGTTAAAAAATTCTTCATCGAATTTGAAACTGTAATTATTTTGTTCGCTTCTTCTCCCATTTTTTTCTCAAGAGCTATTAAAACTTCTGAACCAGAGCCAAGGTTTCTTTGTTGCTCTGCAGAATGTAAATGAAAAATGATTGGTAAATTAAAATTTTTCAAAATTAAGCCTGAAAAAGCTGAGAGCCAATCATGAATTGCAATTAAATCAAATTTCTCATTTTTCAAAAGTTCTTGAAATTTTTTTGCTGAAAACAAATTGTAGCTGAAAATGTCTGAAAAAATTTTTATATTGCTTCCCCACTTTCTCAAGTCTTCGTTAACAAAAAAATTGAAGAGTTTTGAAGAATCTGGAAAAGATGGTCTATAAATTTTTATATTTTCGCTTTCCTCAAATTCTTCTAGTCCAACATTTAAAGAAAAAATTGAAACATCATTCCCTCTTTCAACAAACTTTTTTGAAATATTATAAGCATAAACTCCTAATCCACCTACTAAAAAAGGCGGATACTCCCATGAATAAATTGCTATCTTCATGATTTTCCTATTGCTGGAAGATAAACTTTTTCCAAATATTCCTTTGCTGTCTTTAAAATATTCACATCTGTATTAAATGAATTCCAACAAATTTCATACCATTTTTTCTTCTCCTCGTAAAAAATTTTTGAAATTATTTTCAACTTGTCAAAAAAGGCTCCCCAGCTATATTTCTCTTTATCAATTTTAAACCCATTTTTCAAATCTACTATAACATCAACCATTCCTCCTGTATTTGTTCCTAAAGTTGGAGTTCCATTAACAGAAGCCATCATATAGCCGGTTCCGCAAGGTTCTTTGCCTGGCAAAGAAGGATAAAACAGTAAATCTCCTCCCCAGTACATTTTTTTCGCAAGTTCCTCGTCAAAACCAAACATGAAAACGAACTTACCAAAAAACTCCTTCTCAAGCTCTTTGCATTTTTCAATCCAAGCTCTTCCTATAGGATCGCCTAAAGCTGCCCTCCCAAGAACGATTATCTGAGCTTCAATTCCGCCTTTCCATCTTTCCTCACATATCTTGCTAATGCTAGAAGAATTGAAAATTATTTCAAAACCTTTTTGATCCGCAAATCTTCTAGGAATAACTATTGTAAGCTTTTCAAGAGAAAGTCTAACATTTTTTCTCCTTTCTATCTCATTAATAAGATCAGCTTTTGCCTTAATTTTTACTTTTTTCAAATCATGAATTGATTTAGCATCCTTCATTGCTGGCATTCGCCAATAATCAACATCTATTCCATTAATAATCCCAAAAATTTTTTTCTCTCTTAATATTTCTCCCAAACCTTCATCGTGCTCTCTTAAAGATTCAGCATAATCCTTGCTAACTGTATTTACAACTTGAGAAAAAGTTATTCCTAAAAAAGTTAAGTTAATTTCATTTCTCCAAATTACCTTTTCTCTCCATTCCTCTCCAATCCCAAGCTCGCTAAATCTGTTTGCATCAAATACTTGCTGATAAGCTCTTCCAGCATTGTGAATTGTAAAAGCAAATCTTAAATTTTTCAAATTCTCATCTTCACTATATTTTTTTTCTGCATTAAAGAAAAGAGGAATTAAGCAAGTATGCCCATCGTTCAAATGAATTAAATCAAACTTAAGTTTTAAATCTTTAATGAGTTCTAAAGTCCCTCTGGCTAAAAAAATTGCCTTCCTAAAAGCATCACCTTCATAAAGCAAATCTGCATACCTCTCATTTTCAAGAAAATAAAAAGTTACTCCATCCTTTTCAATCTTTTTTATTTCCGCTTCAACTTTTTCATGCCCAACCCAAAAACTCACTTTTCCTAAACTTTCAAACTTTATATCGCTATAATCAATTTCAACTATGTTATCCTTTTCATCCCTCTTATATTTATACAGTAAACTTACAACACTTACTTCACAACCAATTTTTGCCAAAGCATAAGCAAGTTCTTCAACAGCAGGACCTAAGCCTCCTGCTCTCGTTTTAAAACTTTTTAATTCAGCTGTAGCAAGCAAAACTCTGACATTTTTCATAATTTTTAATTGTTTTCTTTTCAATTTAATTTTATGAGCATTTTTAGAGCTTATGATATTCGCGGAATTTATAGAAAAGATTTAACTAATGAAATAGCTTTTAAAATCGGAAAGGCATTAGGAACTTTTTTAAAGGGAGGGGAAGAAGTTTGTGTTGGTCATGATACAAGAAATGGATCAAAAAAAATTGCAAAAAGTTTTTGTTCAGGTCTTGCCTCTACAGGCTGTGATGTTACATTCTTAGGGTTAACTGCCACTCCGATTCTTTATTTTTACGCATGGAAGAATAGAATTTTCGGTAGCATGATTACAGCTAGTCATAATCCAAAAGAATGGACAGGCTTTAAGTTCGTTAAACCAAATGGTACAAGCTTTTTGGATGAGCTGCAGAAATTAAAGGAAATTTTTGAAAAAGAAGATTTCCTGGAAGGAAGGGGTGAAATCTCGAATAAAAATCCTCTCACAGATTATAAAAACTTCATTAAAGAGATTTTGGGAAGAGTTGAAGGTAAAGTTGGAGTTGAATGTTTTGGTGGTGCTGGTGTAAGTGGAATAGAGGTTCTTGAAGATCTCGGACTTCAAATTTTTCCTTTACATCCAAGACCTGATGAAAATTTTTTTGGTTTTGAAAGACCTGAACCTGCGGGAAAAAATTTAAAGAGCTTGAAAAATATTGTAAAAAAAAGAAAATTGGATTTTGGTGTTGCTTTTGATGGAGATGCTGATAGAAGTGTTTTTGTCGATGATAAAGGAAATGAATTAAATGGAAGTATAATTTCTGCAATTTTCATAGAAGAAATTTTGAAAAAGGAAAAAGGAAAAATTATTTTGACTGCAGACTGTGCAAGCGAGCTGAAAAAAATTGTTGAAAAGTTTGGAGGGGAATTAATTTGGTGGAGGGTTGGTCATGGTTTTATAGAGAAAAAGTGTATAGAAGAAAAGGCCTTATTTGCTGGTGAACAAAGCTCACATTTCTATTTCAATTACATATATCCTTTTTCTGATGGAATCTTAGCAACAGCTCAATTAGCAAAAATTCTTAATGAAAGGGATGAAAAACTTTCAAAAATTCTCAACAGGATAAAGCTCCATCCAACTGAAAAAATTTACATAAGCACTAAAAATGATGAGAAGAAAATTGAAGTGATTGAAGAATTGAAAAAGGAGATTCCAGAAGCTATTAGCATGATGGATGGTATAAAAATTGAGCTGAATGATATAGAATGGGTTTTAATAAGAGCAAGCCAAACTCTGCCAGAAATAAACATTTGCGCTGAAGGAAGAAATAAAAGGAGGTTAAAAGCGATTATTGAAAAATATACAAAAATCATAAAAGAAAAATTGTGAGTGAATGATTGAAGCTACTGTCATTGGAGATGTGAACATAGATTTGCTTCTTTCTCCAATAAAAGATTATCCTAAAAGAGATTCTCAAGAAAAAATTCCTTGGTTAAAAGTTGAAGTTGGAGGAGGAGCTGCACACGTTGCTTTGGCTTTATCTAAGCTTGGCTTAAAAACAAAACTTATAGGATTAATTGGAAATGATCCTTTTGGAAATTTCATACTTGAAGAAATTAAAAAATTTGGAGTTGAAAATAAACTAAGAGTAGTTAAAAAAGAAACAGGAATAAGTATTGGAATAAATTTTGAGGATGGCTCAAGAAGCTTATTAACTTACAGAGGAACAAACTCCTTTTTCTCAATTCACAGTTTCAATTTCCACGAAATAGAAGGAAAAGTTTTATTTTTAACAGGCTATGGCTTACTTGAAAAATTTAGAAAGGATGTGAAAAAAGTTTTGAAGTTCGCAAAAAATAAAGGAATGATAACTTGCTTAGAGCCTGATGTTAAAGGAGGGATAAACTTTAAAAGGAAAGGATTTTTAGAAATTTTAAAATTCGTGGATTTTTTCTTTCCGGATTTTGAAGAAGCAAAGTCTCTTACGCAAGAAAAAGATTTGAAAAAGATCTTGGATAAATTTTTTAAGTTTGGCTGCAAAATTGTTGCGCTTAAATTAGGAGAAAAAGGTTGCATAGTTGCAAAAAAGAACGAAGCAATAAAAATTCCGGCAATAAAAACGAAAGTTGTTAATTCAACTGGAGCAGGAGATTTTTTTGATGCTGGTTTTATTTTCGGTTATTTAAAATACAAATCGCTAAAAAAAGCTGGTGAATTTGGGAATGCCACAGCTGCATTTGCTATTTCAAAGTTTGGTGATGAAAGATATCCTAGTGAAATGAAATTAAAGATTATTAAATAAATAGTTGAAAGTGCGCGAAAATTTATGATACGAAACTAGAAATTCTGGGATAAAAAATTGCTTGAATACTATAAAAGCTTTGTACAAATCAAGGTCTTAATTTTTTACTTTATTATCCTTTTACCTTGCTCCCAGCTTTCCCATTCAAGCTTACATTCTCTGCATTTCAAAACATTAAAACCTTTTTCATAACTTGCATATCCTGTACAGGTATCGCTTTTTGCATGTGTAAATTGATCTAGCTTATCTGCATGCTCATGACAAACTGCTCTTCCACAAACTATGCATATTCCGCGAGCATCTTTCTCACAAAACCAACACTTCATAATTTTTTTATCCCAAAACTTCTTTATAAACGTTTAAAGTTTTTTCTGCAACTTTATCCCATGTAAACTCTTTTTCTGCAGCAAATCTTCCATTTTTTCCCATCCACCTTGCATGTTCAGGATTCCTTAAGATTTCCTTTATTCCCCAAGCTATAGAATTTGGAGCTTGATAAACTCTATATCCAGTAACATTATGCCAAATTAGTTCTCCTGCTCCAGTGCCATGAGTTGCTAAAACAGGCTTATAACATGACCAAGCTTCAAGAACAACAATCCCAAAAGGCTCATTTCTACTTGGAACTACAACGCACTCTGAAGCTTTCATAATTTTTGTTTTCCAATCATCTGGAATATAACCAGTGAAAACTACAGAATGAGAAACTCCTAAATCTCTAGCTCTTTTCTCAAGCTGACTTTTCATATCGCCATCGCCAATGAAAATAAATTTTGCTTTTGGAAAATCTTTTAGAACATCTGGTACAGCCTCCAAAAGCAAGTCAGGACCTTTTTGAACCGTCATTCTTCCAACAAAAGTTATTAAAGGATCATAAACTCCAAAACCAAAATGCCTTTTTACATCTTGCCAAGCATCAACAAAACCATCAAACTTGTTTGCCCAAATTCCGTTTGGTATAACTCTCATTTTCCACTCAGGAACCCTATGCAAACGCATAACCTCTTCTTTCATCGTATGAGAACAAACAATTACCCTATTAGCAATATAAGTTCCATACCACTCAGTATTTAAAATATCTTTTGCTGCTCCATTATGAAAATTGTTTCCATCTCTTCCATATTGAGTTGAATGAAGCGTAAAAACAACTTTTTTATTTCTAGCCCTTTTTATTTCATCCAAAGCGCAAACAACATGCCAATCATGACCATGAATTATATCAAAAGCTCCACCATAATTTTCGGATTCAAAAAAATAATGGGCCATTGATTTGCACATGTTGTGAGTCATTTCATAAACAAAATTTGAGTTGAAAGCAAATGGACAGCGATGATAATGAACACCATCAATAACTTCATAAATTTTTTGATTTTGTCCAATCCTAGTAAAAACATGAACTTCATTTCCCATTCTTTGCAAAGCAGCTGCAAGCTCAGTAACATGAATTGCAAGCCCACCAACAGGAATAGAATGTAATGATTCCCAGGAAAATAGCGCAATTTTCATATTTTCATTTTTTCCTTACTGGCTTAAAAATTTAAGCTTTTCTAAAAAAGTTTTTATAATTTTTCTACCTTGCTCAAACCAATAATCAACCCCCCAATAAAGATAGCAACTTGTCTCAGCTATTAGCAAAAGTTTTTTAAGATCTTCAAAATCTTCTTGAGAAATTTTATCTTTAATTTCCCAGAATTTCTTGCTAGCCTCATTTACTTCTTTAATTAATTCTCCTCTTTTCGTTCCCTCAATCCAAAATCTATGATGATTGGCCCAAGATGCTCCAATACTCTTTACTTTAATTTCATCATCAGGCACTATTTTTCCATTTTTTTCATAAAATGAGTGCAAAAATTCGCTTACTGTTAAAGAACTTATATTTTCATGCTCTGACTTAAAAAAGGGAATAAAAGTTTTCGGAAAAAATTCATTCATCATCACATTTCCATTTTCACCATCAGAGGCAGGAACAACCAAAGCAGGTTTATCACTAATTTTTTCAAAAATTTTTCCTGTCTCTCTTAACTTCTTTACTAATAATTCAGCTTCACAACCAGCTTGTTGATCAATTAAGTAATAGGGTGCGCTAAAAATTATTGGTATAGAATGATTTCTTGTTTTTAGAAGATGTGGTTTGCAAGCAAGTTGAATTCTTTTTTCATAAGAAAGACTTTCATATCCTTCTAAAGCTTGCAAAGGCAAAATGCACCATTCATAATATTCGCTAATAACCTTTATCAGCTTATCAAGCTTATCTTCATAAGCTGGGACTCCCATTTCTGGAAACCAAAATCCTTTTACCCTTTTTAAATTATTCAAACCAAAAATTTTTTTAAAAGTTTCTCTCCATTCTTCTATTTGTAAAATCCAATCTTGTTCAGGAGTGACAGGAAAATAGCAATGAGAATAAGCTGTACCTGCAAACTCTATAGCTTCAGGAAATTTCCTTAAAACTTCTTTAAAAGTTTTGATTATATCTCCAACTTTTTCGCCTTCAATTTCTATTTCATCAAAAATTCCTTTCTTTCCCAATTCATCTAAGCTTTCTAACAAAATACCAGAATAATCAAGCATAATTTTTGGAGAAAAACCCTCTTCGCTTAAAATTTTAACATATTTTGCCGGATTTTTATATGCTCTTGCTATTAGCTTAGCATCCCATCTTACTTTTTGACTCTCAGAAATCAACATTTTATAAAGGTTGCTAATAAGCTTTCCATTAACCCAAACTAATGGCTGATGCATATGAAGCCAAGGAACATAAACAATCATGCTTATTATTTTTTAATTGAAAATCTAAATTAATTTTATGAAGCCGGAAGAAGTTTTTGGTGTAAATGCAGGGAAAGTCTGGAATGCTCTTAAACAAAAAGGAGCGTTAACAGCAAAAGCAATAGCAAAAGAGACAGGACTAAAAATTAATGAAGTTTTTGGGGCTTTAGGTTGGCTTGGAAGAGAAAATAAAATCATAATAATCGAAGACAAGAAAGGCACACTTTATAAGCTAACAGAGTGACTAAATTTTTGGAAGAAGAATTAGCTCATACTTTTCCCCATTCAAGCTTTTGTAGCTTGCTTTTATTTTATTGTTCTTTCTCTCAATGTCAAAATCAACGATATCATCACCTATTCTCTTTCTTCTTAATACTTTCATCCCTTCCAGTAAGCTGGGTTGAAGAAAGATTGTTTTTTCAATAGCATTTGGTTTTATCCCAAGCATAAATTCATCTATACAACGAATGACTAAAGCTGAACTCCATCCTTGTAAGCAAGCGCTTTCTTCTAAAAAATTTGGTTTTTGAAGTAAAGCATCTCCATTTTCACAATTCCATGCTTCATCTATTGCAAAAATACATCTTTTATTTAACCTATCAAACAATTTTTTCAGATAAACAAAACCTTTTTCAGGCCTATTGTTCTTAAATTCACAGCAAGCAATTAAACCAACTATCCAAGCCCAACTGCTTCCATTATGATACCCTGCCGAATTATAAATTTTTTCGCTCTTTGCTATACTTCTCACTCCAAATTTCGTAGTAAATTCTTCGCTCTCAATTTTTTCCAAAACTTTTTTCCCTTTTTCAGAAATCCCAAAGAAAACTGGAAAAATTGCATTTACAGTTTTAATTTTCGAATTTAAATCAAAATAAAAATTTTCGCTTGCATTCCAAAAACTCCTTTCAAAATTTTTTTCAACTCTCTTTGCTTTTTCTGCGAATTCATTACTTTTCTCCTTTTCTCCCAAAATTCCAAAAATTTTGCCAGCACTTTTTAAAGCTTCAATTAAAAAAGCTTGCACTTCTATAGCCAAATTCCTATCTAAAGTATCCATCCAAGTTTCTCTTAAGCCATGCTTTAAAAATCCTTTTTCATCTTCATTCTCTTTAATCCAATTTAAAGCCTCTTCTAAATTTTTTCTCATCTCCTTAAGAAAAACAACATCACCAGAATTCAAGGCGTAATAATAAAGAGAAATGATCCATAATGGAGTAGCATCTGCTGAATTGTAATCCACTTTTCCATTTGGAAAAATAATGTTAGGAATTTTTCCATCTTTTTGAAATTTAGCCAAAGTTCTTAAACTCTCTTTTGCAGCTTCAAAATTTCCATAATCAACTACAGCAGGTAAAATCCATCCTAAGTCGCGACCCCAAAATTGAGCAAACCAAGGATAGCCTGCAAAATAACCAAAGCCAAATTTTGAATTAAAAGCTAATTTTTCTAAACTTATTACACTTGCTTTGAAAATTTCTTCAATTTCTGAAACTCCTGTTCGAAGAAAAGAAGTTAATAAAATTTTTCTGTATGTTCTTTCTTTTTCGAAAAGAAGCGAAAAAATTGAAAATTCAGCTTCTCTCAAACTCTTTAAAGCTTCTTCTTCAGAATTCCCGCAAGAAAATATAAAAGTAATGTCTTTCTTTGAAAGAGGACCTAAATAAAAATTTACTTTTAAAATCCCTGGTATAAAACATCTTTGAAGCTCACCAGGGTAATGATCTTTATATTTTTCTTCACGCTTAAAATCAATTGGCAAATTTGAAGCAAATACTAAACAACCTTTCTCAGATTTTATTATAACTTCTTTCCCCTCTTTTACTTCATAAGCTCTTGAATGCCAATTCTCATCCATTTCTCTCATGTTTAAAGCAAGCTCGAGTTCAACTTCAACATTCTTCCCACCATTTACTTGATTTTCAAAAGTCAAAATGCAAAATAAAGTACCTAAATTTTCTGGAATGAACAAATTTTCCTCAACTTTTAATCCATTTAAAATAAAATTGTGAGATGCACTTGTTTCGTTCTGAGCAAAAGATAAACAGTTATCAGGTGAAAGCCAAATGTTGTTAACTTTAAATGCAAAATATTCGATAAACTTTTTTCCATCATACCAAAAACCCGTCCACTTTGTTTTAAAGCCAGTATCGCAAAATCTATGAAAAAAAGCTTTTTTTCCAGCTAAAATATATGAGCGCTCAGAAAGACCTTTCCCAATAAAAAGTTCCATAAAAAATTTTAATAAAGTTAAATTTATATTAAACTAAAGAGTAAAATATGACCTCAATAAGTTTTTGCTTTAAAGTTCACCAGCCATTTAGGCTTGCTAATTTTGAGCCAAATGGAAGCATAAAAGATAATGAAATTTTCTACAAATACTTTAATCATGGTCTAAACAAATTTGTTTTTGATAGGGTTGCGAGTAAGTGCTATTTACCAACAAACAATATTTTGCTTGAGCTTCTTGATAATTTTAAAAATGAAAAAAGGAAGTTAAAAATTGCCTTTTCTATAAGTGGGGTTTTTTTAGAGATGTGCGAAATGTTTAATAAAGATGTTCTTGAAAGTTTCAAACAGCTTGCGGAAAAAAAGGAAGTGGAAATTTTAGGCGAAACCTATTATCATTCTTTAGCTAGCCTTTTTGAATCAAAAGAAGAATTTATAGAGCAAGTAAATTTGCATTCACAGGCAATGAAAGATTACTTTAACAAAGAGCCAAAAATTTTCATAAATACAGAAATGATTTATAATAATGTTATAGGAAAAATTGTTGAAGAACTTGGATTTAAAGCAATTTTAACAGAAGGAGCAGAAAGAATTTTGGGCTGGAGATCCCCGAATTATGTTTATGTTAGAAAATTTTGCTTTCCAAACGATCCCCCACCAAAGAAAAGGTTAAAAATCCTTTTACGCAATTATCGTTTAAGCGATGATATTGGTTATCGCTTCTCAGCAAGAAATTGGGAAGAATGGCCATTAACTGCTGATAAATTTGCTGCATGGCTCAATGCAACTCCTGGTCAATGCATAATTTTAGCTTTGGATTACGAAACTTTTGGTGAGCATCACAAAGAAGAATCTGGAATTTTCTGGTTTCTTAAAAGATTGCCATTTGAAATTTTAAATTATTCTGGCTTAGAATTTTCAACCCCATCTGAAATAATAGAAAAGTATGAGCCTGTTGGAGAGATAGATGTTTTTGAATTTTCAACTTTATCTTGGGCTGACATGGAGCGCGATACTTCAGCTTGGCTTGGTAATAGGATGCAACAAATTTGTTTTCAAGAAATAAAAAATCTTGAAAAGCTTGTGAAAGAGCTTAATGATCCTGAAATAAAAAGAATTTGGCGTCTCTTACAAATTACAGATCATCTTTACTATTGTTGCACAAAATGGTGGGCTGATGGAGATGTTCATAAGTATTTCTCCTGCTTTTCTACTCCTCAAGATTGTTTTGCAAATTTAATGGGCATTATTTCTGATTTAAAAGCTCGACTCATAACAAAATTGCTAAAGCAGGGAAAAAATGTTAATTTTGATTAATTTTAAAAATTATCCTGAGGCCTTTGGTGAAAAGGGATTAAAGCTAGCAAAAATTTGCGAAAAAGTCGCAAAAAAATATGGAATAAAAATTGCTGTTGCTCCTCACATTCTTGATTTGAAAAGAATTTGCTCAGCTGTAAAAATACCTGTTTTCGCTCAGCATGTTGATGCAAAAGAGGGAGAGAAAAATACAGGAAGCATTTTACCAGAAAACTTGAAAAGAATTGGTGCAAAAGGAAGCTTGCTAAATCATTCTGAAAAAAGAATTGAAATGAAAGAAATAGAAAAAGCAATAAAACTTTTAAAGAAAAATAAACTTATTTCTGTTTGTTGCGCAAGAAATTTAGAAGAAGCAAAAGAAATTGCAAAATTTTCTCCCGACTTTTTAGCTTATGAAGAACCTTCTTTAATAGCAAGTGGAAAAGCAATTTCAAAAGTTGAACCTGAAAAAGTTAGAAATTTTGTTAAAATGTTATTAAGGATTAATCCAAAAATTATTCCGCTTTGCGGTGCAGGAATAAGCTCAGCAGAAGATGTTAAGCTTGCCCTTGAACTTGGAACTAAAGGGGTAATAATTGCTTCAGCAGTAGTAAAGGCAAAAAATCCAGAATATTTGCTAAGTGAAATTGCAAAAGTTGTTAAGTATTCGTAAATTTCTCTACTGATTCAAAAATAATTTTTTTTAAAGCCAACAAGATTATTTCTCTTCTTTCATAATTTTTCTCAAGAAAATTTATAAATTCGTCAAAAAATTCCTTATCAGCTTTTATATTCTCTACAATTTCTTTTACAAATAGATTTTGCCTCAAAAAAACTTTTCTTAAAATTTTTAAAAATACCTCCAATTCTTCTTCTTTCATAATTGAAAAAAGCGAGAAAAGTATTAATCCTTTTTCCTTTATATTAAAAAATATGGTAATGCCAGCATCTGAGCGAGCAAAGATTGAAGGAAAGAGTAGCGAAAATGAAAAAGCTTTGAGCGCAGCAATTCAAGTAGCAAAGGAAGATTTAGAATTTAGAAGTAAAATAGCAGATTTTCTCCTTGAAAAAATCAATAGAGCTGAATTTAAGGAAAAACTAATTGATGAAGTGCTTAAAGATCCTGAGCTAAGAAAAAAGATAATGCTCGAGCTTCTCAAGAAACTTTAAATTTTTTAAAACTTTCTTTTAAAGCTTCTATTCCTGGCATCGGCTTTCCAGATAAATAAGTTATCAAAGCACCTCCTCCCAAGCTTATGTAAGAAAACTTGTTTTTATCTATTCCGAATTTTTCAATTGCAAGCAAAGTATCTCCTCCCCCTATTAATGAAAAAGCTTTTGAGTTTGCTATAGCTTCTAGCAAAAGTCTTGTACCAATTTCAAATCCTTCCTTTTCATAAACTCCTGCAGGTCCTTTTACAACTATTGTTCTAGCTTTTTTAATTATTGAAGCATATTTATTTACAGTTCTTTTCCCAATATCTAAAATCATCTTTTTTACAGGCAATTTTTCGACAGAAATTTCCTTCCTTTTTCCATTTTCTTCAAACGCGACATCGACTGGCAATTCAATTTCATACTCATATTTTTCAATCAACTTTTTTGCTTGGTGTACTAAAGATAAAAATCCTTTCCTCTCAAAAAATTCTTTTGTCTCTTTCCCCAAATCATATCCTTTTGCTAGCAAGAATATTTCTCCAACTGTTCCGCAAGTTAAAACTTTTTCTATTGATTCAGGCTTTTTTTCAAACATATATTCAATTATGTTTAGGCAATCGTCAGGTTTAGCCCCTCCCAAAACAAAAACATTCATTCCAAGAGGATTCAAAGCTTTTTCTTGCGAAATAAGCTCCCTTTCCATTATTCTTCCTGCATATGTTGGTAAAACATGAGTAAAACCTACTATTGAAGCATGACTTCTATGAGAAGCTGAAAAAGCATCAAGAACAAAAATGTCAGCTAGTTTAGAAAGTTCCTTAACAAAATTGCTTTTTGCATGTTCTTCAGGACTTAACTCCTTTGTTTCTTCTTCTAAAAATCTAACGTTATCTAAAAGCAAAATTTCTCCTTTTTTAAGCAACTTAATTTTTTGTTTTGCCTTTTCACCTATGATATCAGGAACGAAATCAACTTTTCTTCCAACATACTTTTCCAAAAGTTTTGCATGCTGCTTTAAAGAAACAAAATCTGGATCACCCTTTCTTCCCTGATGGGCTAGAATTACAACTTTTGCTCCCTTTTCAGCTAGCTCTTTTATAGTTTTTGCATGTTCCCTTATTCTTTCATTGTCAAGAATTTTCTTTTCCTTTTCATCAAAAGGAGAATTTATATCTACTCTTACTAAAACTACTTTATTCTCTACATTAGCATCGTCAAGAGTTAAAAATTCTTTCAAGCTCTCACTTCAAGCCCAACGCTTTATCTGTTTTCTCTACGCTTTTCCTCCAATCTTTTTCTAGCTCAAACATTGCCCTTATTGCATCTATGTTTTCAGGAATTACTATTGCTTCATTATGAATTTGCATTATCCAATAAATTTCTCCGTTTTCAACTGTAATGCTTTCTTCCCAAATCGGAACTTCCCAGATATCGGCTCTAGGTCTCAAAATTTCTCGATGATATTCAATTATTGCCTGCAGACCATCAAAGCCATCACTAGCTCTAAAAAGTTTAACTCTTGGAGTTCTATTAAAAAGTTCAATAACTTCTTCCCTTGTTGGAACTCTTTCTGGCTCAACCATTACAAAATGCAAATGAGATAAAGTTACAGGAACTTTGCAAGCCATTGTAACAATATTTAAATCAGGAATTACTGTTTTTGCATCTGGCCCTTGATGAGAAGGAATTTTAACTTCTGGCACAATTGTATTTAAAGGTCCCTGCCTTGAGCTTTCCCAAGGATCGCATCCTCTTCTAACTAAAACAACTCTTGCTTTTTTAATCCCAAACTCATTTTTTATTGCTCCCAAAGTTCTGCAAATTCCTGTTGTATTGCAAGAAACTATTCTAACATATTGTTTTCCTAAAGCTTCAGAATAATTGCATTGCGCAACAAAGCTTGTTCCTGCAACTTCATGCTTTTCCCCACCTTGAAATATTGCCTTTTTTCCTGATAACTCATAAAAAGTTTTGTTCTTTGCACCTATTCCTGCTGGGGTACAATCAATTATAACATCAACTTTTGAAAGCAATTCATCTAACGTTCCTTTAACTTTTAAACCTGCTACTTCCATTTCGCTTACTTTTTCTGGCAATGAAGCATAGATGTCATAGCCTTTAATTGCAGCAGTTTTTACTCTGTAATCGCATGCTACATCCGCAATTCCTACTAGCCTCATGTCATCTTGTAATTTTACTGCATCGGCAACTCTTTTCCCTATAACCCCAAAACCATTTATCCCAACTTTAATTCTTTTTCTGAACATTTTATCTTTAATAAAATTTGTAAAATGAAATAATAAAATTATCTTATAGCTTGCGGTATAAATTCAATAAGATCAGTTGGAAGCAATCCTTCATTAAATTTTCTTGCGGCTAATTCACCTGCTCTTCCGTTTATATAAGCAGCTGCACAAGCAGCAGTAAATGTATCTATTCCTCTTGCTAAAATTGCTGCACAAATTCCAGCTAAAGTATTTCCTAAACCAGCTTTCGTCATCGCTTCACAGCCAGTTTTATTTAGCATTACTTCTTTTCCATTTGAAATTACATCAATACGTCCTTTAAGCAAAATTGTTGTCTTAAGCTCAGCAGCAACTTTTTTCACAGCATTTATTCTTTCTTCCAAATTTGTGCTTAGCTTAATTCCTGATAGAACATAAAATTCGTAAGAGTGAGGAGTTAAAACGAATTTTTTATTTTTCAAAATTTCTTTTTTCCTTGCAACTGCATAAATTGCATCATCATCTATTACGCAAGGCTTGTCTAATTTTTCAAGAAATTTAACTATAGCCTGCAAAACATTTTCACTTCTTGTTAATCCTCCTCCTATTGCTACTGCAGTTTTTCTCTTTGTTAATTCTAATAGCTCATCAACATGCTCATCAGCTAAGTATTCTCCTTTCAAAGGATAAACCATCAAATTTGGAGAATATGAAGCAATTATTTTACAAGCTTCTTCAGGAGCAGCTATTGTTACCCAATCAACTCCTGCTCTGTAAGCTGCTAATCCTGACAAAATTGGAGTTGTTGGATAAAGCTTACTTCCTCCAATAATTAAAAGATTTCCGAAATCAAGCTTTTTTGACCAAGGATCGCGCTTCCTATAAATTTGCTTTAAGATTGACTTATTTACAAATTGCATTTTAATCTCTATGGAAGAGTATAGCCTCCATCAGCAACTATGCATTGGCCAGTTATTAAACTTGAATCTTCTGATGCTAAAAATAGAGCAACATTTGCTATTTCACTTGGTTTACCCCATCTTCCAATTGGAATAGCTTTTTTCATTTGTTCATAAGTTTCTTTTCCTAAAGCTCGCGTTCCTGGAGTTTCAATTGGCCCTGGAGCAATTGCATTCACATTTATTCCGTAAGGAGCAAGCTCTAAAGCTAAAGCCTTAGTAAAGCCAACTATTCCTGCCTTGCTTGCAGAATAGTGAGTTAACTGTTGAAATCCAACTACTGTGCCAGCTATTGAAGAAATGTTTATTATTTTTCCATATTTTTGTTTTATCATGTGCGGAACAACAGCTTTTGTGCAATTAAAAGTTCCTTTCAAGTTCACGTTTAAGACTTTATCCCAATCAGCTTCTGTCATTTCTGTAAAAGGTTTAAATGGAAAAATTCCTGCATTATTTACTAAAATATCAATTCTTCCAAATTTTTTAATAGTCTCTTTAACCATATTTTCTGCATCGCTAAGCTTAGAAACATCGCATTTAACTGCTAAAGCTTGAGAACCAAGAGCTTCAATTTCCTTCACAACTTCATGAATTTTTTCTGTAATATCTGAAACAACAACTTTTGCCCCTTCTCTAGCAAAAGTTAAGGCAATTTCTCTTCCAATTCCTTGCCCTGCCCCAGTTACTATTGCAACTTTATCTTTAAGTTTCATAAAAATTTTTTCTTTTTTTAGAATAAAAAATTTAAACATTAACTAATGCAATCAATTAATGATTATGATTGTTTCTATTGCGCATGCAGACGCTGATGGAGTAATTTCTACAGCCTTATTTCTCAAAAAATTTTCCGCACAAAAAATTTATTTTACTTCAGCTGCAAAGTTTAGAGACATAATTTGCTCTTCAATTATAGGAAATGAAAATCTGAATGAGCTTTATGTTTTTGACATAGCACCTAATGAAAAAACTTTTCTGCTATCCTCGCTTTATGAAAAAGTATTTTGGTTTGATCACCATGTTTGGCAAGTGAAAAGTAAATTTAAAAATATAAAAGTTTTTGTTGATGAAAAGGCAAAAAGTTGTTCTGAAATTGTGGCAAAAGTTTTTGGAATAGAATCCGAATTAGTTGACTTAGCTAATCAAATAGATGTAAATGAAGTAAAAACAGAGGAGGCAAAATTTTTAAGAGATTTAATAGGAGCAATAAGATGGAAGTATAGCGGTGCTCTGTTAGTTAGTAAGCTTAGAGCTGTAGCAAAAAGTCTTTCTTCACATGGAATAGAAAAATTTGAGCAAGATGAAAAATTTGCTGAGCTAATAAATTCATTTAACTCGTTTTGTGAAAAAGTTGAGAAAGAAGTGGAAAAGAGAATAAAAATTTTTGAAATGAATGGGAAGAAAGTTGCTGTTTATGAAACTATGGAAAATGTTCCCATTTTCCTAATTGCTAATAAATTGGCTCAACATCCCAATAAGCCTTTTGATGTAATAGCTGTTATAATGCATAGATTAAATTTTCTAACAAAGAAAATTAGCACTAAAATTGAGTTAAGAACACAAACTCAACAAGATGTTTATGAAATAGCAAAATTTTTTGGTGGAGGAGGACATAAGCAAGCTGCTGGAGCAACGATTAATGAATTTTTAACTTCAGATAAGCTTTTAGAAATTTTAAGAGGATTCCTTTAATTTTTCCTCAATTCTTATCATTTCATTTATTTTGAAGATCCTTTCACCAGCTATTCCAATTTTAATATACTCACAATTTAACCCACAAGCCAAATGGCAAATTAATGCATCATCGGTCTCTGCACTTCTATGCGAAACTATTGTCACAATCTTATTTTTCTTCGCAAACTTCACTAACTCAATAACATCGCTTATTGTTCCAATTTGATTTGGTTTTATTATTATCGCATTTGTTGCTTTTATCTCTAGTCCACTTTTTAGCCTCTTAAGATTTGAAGCATAAATATCATCACCAACAATAAGCTTATTTTCTAAGCGAGATGTCAAAGCAGAAAAAGAAATGAAATCATCCTCTTGGAAAGGATCTTCAATGTAAATTATAGGATACCTTTCAGCTAAATCAGCAACAAACATAAGCTGCTCTGTAGCAGTTAGCTTCTCTCCATTTGAATATACATAATATTCGCCATCCCAAATTTGAGAAGCAGCAATATCTAAGCCAATTTTTAAATTTTCATCAGAAAATTTTGAAAGTAAACCTAAAACTTTTTCTGGATGAAGCGAGGTAAGCCAAGCTGATTCAATATTTTTCCCAAAGTTGAAGTTTTTATCACTCTCTTTCAATTTTTTTCCAAGCTGCAAATAAACTCCAGAAATTTTTTCAATAATTTCCTTAAAACTTTCTTGATGAATTGGTAAAAGCAAGTACTCTTGAATATCACTTTGCCCTTTCCATCCACCAGCAACATTACAAACTGGTTTTGGTATGGTTGGCTTTTCAGAAAGGAATTCAAAAACTTCTTTACCTTCAGCTAAAGCAAAACCTTTTAAAAAAGCAGAAGAAATGGCTAAAGCTACATTTCCTCCTATAAATTCAAAATTTTCTGTTTTGTCAATTATCCTTAAAAAGTCGTCAACCTCTTTTTGCTCAGAAAATTCTTTTGAAACGAAAGCTCTTCTGATTAAGCTAAATTTATTTAAAGCTTGATTTGTTTCCAATTGTTTCACTTCATATTTTCCCTTACTTGTTCCAAAAGGAACAGAAGATTTTACTTTTCCTTTTTCAGTTTCAAGCTCAACTTCTATAGTTTTCCTTGCGTTTGTTGCAAAAATTTCTCTTATCCGCAGATCTTTTACTTTCATAAATAAAATTTGATTTTTCTAATTAAAAACTAAATTATTTTTAGCTTCAAAAAAGTTTTAAAAAATTAAACGTGAAGAATTTTAATCTCTTCTATTTTTCTAAAATCATGAACATTCTTAGTAAAAAGTATCGCCCCTATAGAATAGGCAGTAGCTGCTATCAGACAATCTGGAATAGAGATATTGTATCTTCTTCTAAAATCTCCAGCAAGTCTGAAAATTTCATTAGTTGGATTAACTTTTTTGAATTTTGAAATCATCTCAACAATTTTTTTTCTTTTTTCTTCCTTTTCCATATCTTTGCCAGCAAATATCTCCATTTCTGTTATTCCTGAGATATATAACTCATTCTCTTCGAATAGCTCTTCTACTTTTTTCATTGTCTCTTTAAATCCTCTTAAAATATCTATAATTACATCAGAATCTAGTAGAACTTTCTTCATATTCCAAGCCTCTTAGATCTTTTCTCCCACTCTTTTCTAATTTTTCTGATATACTTATAGCCTTCTTCCCCTGTCCAAATACCAGCAACCTTTTTTAAGCTTTCCTTAAATTCTTCTATCTCTTTTGTAGATTTTTTTGCACTTTTAAGCCAGCTTAGAATAGCTTCTCTTGCAGCTACACTTAAAGAGCCTTTCATATAACCAAATTTTTTCATGGCTTCCTCTCTAAACTTTTTTAAAATTTCATCCTCTAGGCTAATTTTTATATTTCCCATATTCTCTTATGGACTTTTGTTCCTTAAATATCTTATGTCCTAATCAAAAAAAATTATTAAATTGCAAAAATATATTTCATTAATTTTTTTCCATCTATTAAACCAAGCTTACCTTTTTTTACAGAAAATTCATCAAAATTTTTTACTTTAGGCGGAACATCATTAAAATGCTCTGCAGCTATGCTCGCAAATCTCTCAGCATTTAGCAATGTACCTCTTTTATCAGCAAGAAAATAAATGTGCTCCTTACCTTCGCAGAATTTTTTGATTAATTCGGTCTTCCCCACTCTTCTTCTTCCGTATAAAATTATCAACTGCTTGCCTTCTTTGAATTTCTCCTCTAGAAATTTCAGTTCTTGTTCTCTATTAATAAATCGGCTCATAAAGATTATCTTTCATTTCCGATTTATAAATTTTGAAACTCTTAATAGTTAAAAATTGAAAAAGCCT
>Ga0080004_1124362_pt1 | contig 19595 bp, 38 predicted proteins | sample WasSprMetagenome_FD_69207 | JGI IMG/M metagenome (GOLD analysis project Ga0080004, IMG submission 69207) | Sulfidic aquatic microbial communities from Washburn Spring, Yellowstone National Park, USA - WS (SPADES assembly) (version 2) | ecosystem: Environmental > Aquatic > Thermal springs > Hot...
AGAGAAGCCATATCCAGTTGTAATAGATAACAGATACATTGCGAGACATGTGAAAAACAAGGGCGAAAGAAAATTCTTCGATGGATACGTAGATTATCATGGAATTGGAAAAATATATAGATCGATAGATATGGTTGAATACAGAGAATCATTCATGATAATGTTCAACGATTGTAGCATAATATTTCCAAAGGATGAATCGAAGATAAGTCTAGATGCAATTGACGGAATACCTGACTATGCAATTTCAGAACTATACGATTATGTTAGGATACTGCCAGATGAATACGCAGACATAATTAGAAAAGTTTTACTGGCATATGAAATGATGAATGGATGACAATTGCGAATTCGCTTTTCTCGCAAAAATTAATGGAAAAATTTAAATATTTAATTATACAATACTGTATTGGGAGGGATTTAAATGTCCGAAACAGCTAAAAAAGACTTCGAAAAATCATTCAAGGAAATAACAAACACAACAGACAAACTACTGGATGAAGGGGTAAATGCAAACGCAATATACATAGCACTAGTAATATTGAAGGAAACATTCGAGAAAGGGCTAAACCTCAACGAAAACGAGAAGCGCATAGCATTGAAATATGCAAAGAAACTAATAGGCGAAGCAATGGAGATGAGAAAATGACATACAAAGAAATTGAAAAACTCAGAAAAGCAATAAAAATAATGAAGAAGACAATGAAAGAAATGGAAAAGGAAAAGATAGACATGGGAACACTATACATGACGATGATAATAATAATGGCGAAAATTGAGAAAATGGCTAACCTGCAAAAAAGCGAAAGGGATGAAGCATTCGAAACAGCTAGAGAAATAGTTGATGAAATAGATAGGGAGATGATTAACCAATGAATCACGTCGAACAGCTTAAAAGGGGACTAATAATAATAAGCGATGCAATAATACAGATGAGCGAAGAGGGAATAGATGAAAGACTGATATATGCATCAGTAATAGTTGCAGCAAGAATAATTGAGAGACTACTTGTAATACCGAAGGAGTCTAGGGATGAAATGTTCGAGAATGCAGACATATTGATTGACGAGATAAACACAACGATAACGATGAAGATGAGCAAACTATGACGCACACACAGATACACTTAAAGAATTCACACAGCCACACTACAAAAATAAACCTCCTTTTTACTCCCCCAACCAGCCACGAAACGCTGGTGGGAAAGGAGGATGAATATGTCCTCCAACCTTTTAACAGGCACCCCCACGCCTGAAAAATCCGCCCAGCCCCCGGGCGGTAAAGTGGGGGAGGGGGAGAAAGATGAATACATAATAGAAGCGGTATCCGGTCTAGTGGCTTTTTATTTTTTGTGAGGTGAAACCATGAGTAAGAGAATTACTAATTCCGATTTGAAGTTGAAGGAAGAAGTGATTAATGCAAAGTTGGACAAGATTCAGATAAGAGTGGCACATAGATATAACTACACTGCAATTGACTTATGTGATAAACAAACTGGTGAATACATGTTTCCACTAATTGCAGGACTTACAAAGAGGCAAGCATACGAAATACTTGAAGCAATAAACACAATACTACAACATGAAATCGGCATAAAGGTGATTGAGAAATGAGAAACACCCAATTTTGAAGGGTGAGAAAATGAGCTTCACAACAATTACGATAAAACGTGAGACATATAACAAACTCCTGAAAGTTAAAGCGGAAATGCAAATACAAAAAACAACTAGCGTATCATTTACAGATGTACTTGAGGAGTTGATACAGCTATACTACAAACATAAATCTTCTTTTTACTCCCCCAACCAGTCACGAAATGCTGGTGGGAAAGGAGGGAGTAGAGCTATGCTCACTCTCTCAGCCCACGACGGGTTCCCCAGCTGGCGACGGCTGGGGTATGCAAAAGTTGAGGTGAACAAAGTGAACAATGTAACGGGACTTATAGTTAGGGTTTGCAGGGCTTGGAGAAATCCAAGTCCGGGAGGAGGATTAAACAGGGAATGGCATTACGAATATGCCTACGATTTTGAGGATGTTGAAAAGCTCAAGGAAAAATGGTATGATGTTGAAGTAATTGGTAGGATAGTTGATGAGAAAATATTCGAAAGAGGAAGTTTAACTAGAACAACATACTACATTTATAAATGTGAAAATAACGAAACATACGTAGAAAAGGTAAGGGTTGAAAGTGGTGGAGCATGGAATTTAATTGTGAAAAGCGAAGTTCCATTTGAAGCAATTAATGATTTCAACGAAGCTGCGGAAGAATGGAAGAAGGCGTTTCTAAAGGAATATCCAGCCAACTGTCCATTTCTAATGCCCTAGACCCTTTTTTAATAGATTTATTTTTTTCGCAAATTCTCTTTGAAAAGAAAGATTTAAATATTAGATTATCAAACAATTTTTTAGGGGTGATTTAAGTTGAAGATAAAAGTTGAATTAAACGCAAGAAAGAAGATAGTGAAGATTAGAATGTCCGAGGATGCAATACTTGACGAGAAAATTGAAGAGATACCGCCAGTGGAAATTGATGTTCCAGACGACTGGTTCAAAGTCCTAGAAATAATACCGGACACAAAGATAATCGTAGAAGTAGCTGGGAGAAAAATATTGAAAATGGCTGAAAGGTGAACGATTAAATGTCAACGCCATACGCGATGGATTTAGTTTACAAGAAATACACTGTGAACTTGACACTGTCGACGCATTCTTCAACAGCAGCTACGAATTGATATTCAGCATAAACGAAATATATGGTGGTAAATTATGGGTGAAGACACAATCGTATACATTGAAAGGGACAGCCTAAAGAAGTGGATTCAAACTGGAACAATACGTGAACTAATGCGTATACTTGAAATTGATGGAATGAGATTCTGGGCGTTCAAGGAAACATACCTAGGCGACAAGGATACAGTTGGAGAATACTTTACAAGCCAAGAAATAATACATAGACTTGCAACCACAAACAAGAAGATAGCTGGCAGAGAGGAAATAGCAAGCATATGCCTAAAATACAACCTAATATTCATAGGCGAATACTCAAAATATAAGCCGCCAGAAACATATATAGACGTGGACACTATAAAAAGGAAGATTAGGGAAGCCATAGGTGAAATGATAATTGAAGTTTAAGCATGGCGTAAAATCATACGAGATAGTTGAGAAGCTAGTAAACCATGTCTACCCAGACGGTAAACTGACAATACTAGATTTAACGTTTGGCGTAGGAAGATTCTACCGTAAAATTAGAGATAGAATTAGAAGATTAATTGCAGTTGACATTGCAAAATACGATTTCGAAGTGGCTCCAGACGAGTTACACTTGATGGATGCATACACATTTACAAACAAAGTTATGAATGGCGAACTAAAAATTGATAAGCCAGACCTAATAGTCATTGACCCGCCGTGGAGTCAAACTAAGCGTGGATGCCTCCCAAGGCTGACTGGAATATCGCATTTGCCATACCACATGAGAGGCGTAGATATAAGCCAAATAATATGTGCAGCAATAGCGTTATCAAAGCACTTCAAGACGCCAATACTATACAGATATAAGGAGCGGCTACCATACAATCATCTAGTACACGCTGAAGCCGAAGTAAAAATCATGGGTAAAACCGGAATAATACATTACGGTGTGATAGTATTTAGCGAAAGTCAACCAGAACATCAAGAGAATAGTTGACGAGAATGGGAGAATCGCATGGTAAAAATAATATTCTTTTTTTCACTTTTATTCGCAAAATCTTTAAAAATAGAAAAATTTAAATATTAAAGAATACAATACTTATATAGTAACCCTTGGGGGTGAGGAAATGTCAAAAGTAAAGGATGAAAAAATCGAAAACGAAGAACTAATAATCGAAGGAAAACTAGTTGAACCACTACCACCATTCAGCGAAGGCCTAACGGGAACAATAACAAGCGCAGAGAAAGTTACAACCAGAGTTAGAGGACTTAGAGGCGTAAGAGTAACAATAAAGGGTGACGATGGAAGAGAATATGCTGAAATGCTGTGGCTAAGAGAACAGTTCGGCAAAGGCAGCAAGCTTGGAGCATTCGTAACTGCACTTGGAGCGAACCTAAAGGACTGGGTTGGAAAGAGAATAAGGATTGTCTCATGGAAGCCGAGGGATAGGAGAATCGAAGTGGCAAAGTGAAACCTTAAATAATTCCTCTACCTTTTTTTATGGTGATGGAGATGAAAAGCCAAAATTCGGGAATAATTAGGAAGGTTATGCGTAGCGGTGGCAGCCAACTAATTTCGCTTCCAAAGCTCATTCCAGGCAACTGGAGGTACGTTGAAATATTCGTGGAAAAGGTAAGTGAAGATGAATATATCATTAGATTGAAGCGAGTGGGAGTTGAAAGACGTGTCAATGGAAGTAATGGAGAGGGGGAGAATAGGTGAAATATACCGTAGCATTGAAAAGACGCATCCGAGGCTTGGTAGAATTGCAGTTCTCGAGACATTATGCGATGTTGCAAATAAATGCCTACTTGTAATTGGATGTAGCGGTACAGGGAAGAGTGCAGTTATGAAGTATGTGTCAAAGAATGTTTCGCGGAAATGTCTACTACTTGACAGTATAACGGTTAATGGACTTAAACATATTCAGACAAATTTAAGCGATAAAAGTGTAAGCATACTAGTCGATGACATTAGCAAGGGTGGAACCGAGTATAGTCAAGTTCAAACCGTAGTGGCATTGGCTGAGCTAAGCTACAGCGGATTCCTAAAGAAGTACACTCAAAGCGTAGCCATTGACATTGAAAACTTCACTGGAAGCGTAATAATTAATGTTCAACCATTAATGCTTAAGCGAATACTTAGGGCACCTGAATTTGAAACTGACATTAGGGATAAGGTGATAAGATACTATCATCTGCCTAGACCAGTGAATCCAAATATGAAGACTCCGAATGGGGCAATTAGATATGAGTATAATTATGATGATGTTGAGATTCCAAGCGAAGTGTATAGGCATGAACTATATTTGAGGTCACTTGACAATTTTAAACATCAATTTACAATTGGAAGAGCGGTTCAGCATTTAAATGACCTTTTAAAGGCATGTGCAAAGCTTAATGAGCGTAGAATTGTTGATGTAGATGATTTGAAGGTCATTGAGTTTTTAAGCAGAAACTTTAGGCTTGAACGTGAAATATATTATAAGCGGGATTTGGAGGGTCCGAGGAAGCTTGATGTTAACGTTATACCAATACTTAGTATAATTGCAAGTTACGGTACGCGAAGCCTAGAGGATATTATGGTTGAGTTTCAAGTGCGGAAGAGCAGGGCATATGAAATCATAAAGGAAAACTCGATTTACGCACAGTTTAAGGATGAAGTTTTGATTCCAACAAATTATACGATTGAGTTGTTGCGTAGCATTGGGGAGGCGGTTTAATGGCTTACATGTATATGGTTTCGAGGAAGAAGTTCGATGAGGCGACATATATTGAACTATATTGGACTTATGCTGGCTATAGGATTAGGTTTAGAGATATACGTACCGGTAGATTCAAGGCTTTCAAGCCAATTATACGTTTAACATATGATATTCAAACAATACCAATACACAATGTATATTATTCAAGTATTGGACACTTATACGGCTCAAACTATGTAATTGAAAAGTATAGGAACTGGTTCTATAATGAATTCATAAGGTGGAGTGAAGAAAGGATTGGATATAGTGAGGATGAATGGTGGCCGACTATTAGTGAAGTAAACGAGTCAATTACAGAGTATAGAGCCGTCAGCAAAGAGGAAGCCGTAGACATATATGATGCCGTGAATAATGGACTGCTAATTTGGGAGCGTGAAAAGAAACCTGAAGATATTAGGAGGGTTGAAACAGGCTATGGCTAAGCATAATCGTAAACCAAGAATCAACGTTGACGAGTTAATTAAACTATACAATGAAGGGTTAAATGACCGTGAAATAGCTATGCGAATGGGAGTAACACCTGCAAAGGTTAGATACTGGAGAATAAAATTGAATTTGCCGAGCAAACATAGATGTAAATTGAAGGTGGATGTGAATAGGATAATTGAACTTAGAAGTAAGGGGTATCCAATGCATAGGATTGCACGTGAACTGGGCGTATCATATGGTACAATTGAGTATTGGTTCCATAAATTGAAGATTAAGCCATTGAGGGTTAGGCGTGTAAGGAGGATTGATAGGATGCAGCTGGTTAAACTATATTTTGATGGCTTAACGTATGGGGAGATTGCCGATAGGCTTGGAATATCGCCATATACTGTTGGAGCAATTGTTTCAAAGCTTGGTATTGCATATAGGCGTAAAGGTAGTGATGAAAGGCGAATTGAAGTTAAAAACGAGATATTAAGGTTGATTGATGAAAATGTTTATGTTACTGTTAATGATGTTGTTGATAAGCTTAAGGTTAAGAAGAACTATGCAATTAACTGTATACGTGAACTGTACCGTGAAGGTAGAATTGAATGTTTCAGAATTACACGTCGAGCAAGCAGCACGAGGTATAATGTGTATGATTTCTTTGGGAGGCTAATTGGCGATTCACGTATACTATACTATGTTGATGAGCGTAAATTCATGGAGAAGCTCAGTAGAATTGTTACAATTAGGAATATGAGTATGGCTAAATCGTTCACTAGGCTGCTTCACGATAATAAGATTAGTGATGAAAACATTAGATACTTCTACAGTTTAGTTTGGAGGAATGATAAGGGTGAACGTGAACGTTAAATGCAGAGTTGAATGGGATAAGTGTGATAGGATAATTATTGAGTACCCATACTATTCGACAATTGACTTGGACTATTGTGATAAAGGTAAACTTGCAAGGATAATTGCGAAGATAATTCAATGTAAATGGCTGATAAAAGTTAAAGTTAGGGATACGAATAAGGGGTATCATTTAATACTATTCTGTAAACGTAAATGTGAATTATGTAGAATGGCATTCGACGATCAGACTAGATTCTTTGCAGATTTTAATAGACCATTATACTTGAGGAATATTCTTTGGACGAGGAAAAGGCCAGTATTATTATGTGAGGTGTTTAAACGTGAAGGCTAAAGATAAGCGTAAACTTAGACTTCCAAGTGTACTAAGCGGCGAAAATCACGTGGTATGGAGAAGGATACTGATGCACTACGTGAAGGTAATTGGAAACTATCCAGTTAAAGTGTTGGATTTAACTGCCGGTGAACGTAGAATGTGGAAGTCAATTGACATAAACGCCACAACTCTAGATGGAATAAGGATGATGGATGTAACATTCCTCGATATTAGACCATTCAAGTATGCAATAAGATGCGATTACCGTAAACTTCCATTAAAGCATAACCAATACGATATAGTTGTATTCGACCCACCATACACAGATATACTTGGATTCGATGAGGTTAGAAGGAAATTTGGAGATTTAAGGCTTAAATTCAGCGAAATATATAATCTTAGAACTGGAAAGCTTGAGAAGCGAGACATAAACATAGTCTCATATGAGGTTTCAAGGGTAATTAAGCCAAACGGCTACTATATAATCAAGATTCAAGATTTAAAGGATAACTGGCACTATGAATTCTATGAGCGTATGAGTAAAATGAACCTATACGATTATATTGGCGTAGTAATACAGGTTCTACCATCAACATGGCACCTATACGTGAACGATGAAACATACTATAAGCCTCAGAACATGCATACATACTGGATGATTTGGCGGCGAAAAACATAAATAAACCATAAACATTTTTTTATCATGATGATTGAAAAATGTTTGAATCATACGAATATGATGAAGGACTATTTACACTTTCTTGGCGAAGTGGTGTAAACAGCTATGAGCATTGAGAAGGCTAGGAGATTCATTAGAAACATGGTTGACTCGCTGAGCAAATACGATTTTGAGTTCCTTGAAGCAATGCGAGATGAAATTGAATTGCATGGCAGAATTAGAGTTGGACTGAGCATTAGAGAGGCGTTGAAGAGTAGGGATTGGGTCAAGGTTAAACATGCATATGCAAATATAATTGCAAGCTCAATTGTTGGGGCAGTGATAAGGTGGAAGAAGACTGGTCGAAGAGCTCCAGAATTCGAAATAGATGGATTAACTAGACATTTCACTGAAGTGTTCGAGCCAAACGAGTATGATGATGCAATGAGGGAAATTACGACTTTGATTAGTATGGGTGAATCTTGGGCTGAAACCTACATGAAAGGTAAAAGATAGGTGAATAGAGTATGATTCCCGGTGAGCCGCCATACGTTGATGTTGAAAGGTTGATTAATGAGGCAATAGATATGGCGAGAAGTAGGCTTAAAGATAAAAAGTCGAGGATGAGTAGAGAAGAATTCAACGTTAAGGTTTACGAGTATGCTGAGCTTATACTATACAATGCACTTAAAGAGGTTAGATGGAAACTTAAAAAATATGCTTTGCCAACCTAAACGTAGAGGTGAAAATTAAATGGAAGTTTTCCCCGAAAAAGAGGATGTTGAAGACTTAATTGAATATGCAGTTATAGTTGCAGTTAGAAGGCTTGGTTCAGGTAAAACTTGGCGTGAATGGGGCGTTAAGAGGAGAGATGCATATGAATATGCAATTGAAGTTTTAAGGGAGGCAATTAGGAAGCTTGAGCGAAGGCAAAGATATACGAGACCATGAAAAACATTATTTATTTATTTATAGCCATATGTTTTAACCTCATATAAGCCTCCGCCAATATATCTTATTTTGCCACGCTTAACAAGTTCCTCAAAGCATTTCTCGGCTTCAGCTTCACTTACATCAAGATATTCGACAATTAATTTTATTACTCTATTTTTTGTCTCGAACACCATGGAATGGGCTTCGATAATGCTCCAAGCCTTTTCGATTAATGGCATTTCCCTCCATCTCTTGCGAAGCGCTTCACCAACTTTTGCTGCAAGCCTCTCTATGCCGGTTACTGCTTCCCTCTTCACTTCATTGAATGGCAGTTTAACTTTGTTCCAGCATTCTGTACATGCATATTCCTCTTTATCGTATACTGTTCCAACATGTTTATGCCTTGTAATTTTATTGCATTTTGGGCAGTGGCGTTCAATTTCCTCTTTAGCCACGTATAGTGTCATGTTTTCACAGGTTATTCTTTGATGTTTCATTTAGATAAATTTTTCTTTGCTCCTATTAGTGTTCATATGTGGTTTCTGAGTGAAGTTTAAGCTATATTTCTTCCATTATTGTTTCTGCTAGTTGTCTAAGGTTGCTGATTGCTTCATCTGTTTTTTTCTTTGCGATTAGGCTTCTCGTTTCATTTAGCAGCATTCTGCTTTTTATAAGTTTGTATCCACTTAATTCGTCTATTACTTCGAAGCATACTTCTATGAATATGTCTAGTAGTCGTAGTGCATCTGAAAATTTTCCCATTCCAACATATCCTGCGCATTCAACAATATATTTTATTAGACTCGTAGTGTAAGTGTATAGTTTGGTGTTTAATGTCTTCATTCTTTCACCATGTTTATTTTGTAGTATCTTCTCATATATAATTTTTGTTCTTCGCTTTTCATTTGCCTAACATATTCCGGTGTAAATCTAGTTATGTTTCCACGCTTAATTAGTGTGTTAAGTGTTAGAACAGCGTCTACTAGTGTTATGTTTAGTTTGCGTGTCAGAATTTCAAGTATTCTTGCTTCGCTTAGGATTTCACCATTATGCTCCCTTAACGCTTCAACTGCTTTGTTCACCGTAAAATCATTAACCATGATTATTCACCTCTACGTAATGTTATGATGAATCTCTCAAGGAATTTAGTGTATAGGCTTAGCCAATCTTCATCGTGATATGGATGCTTTAAATGTGCAAGTTCATGTGCCACTAGTTCTAGGAATCTGAACTTCGATTTAACATCGTATTTGTCAATGTATATTGTATGTTCATACTCGAATATTTGCTTCCTATTGGTTGAAGATTTACCGTATGCCTTTATGAATGGCGTAACAATTATTGTGAGTCTTCTACCCTTATTGTCAGTTGCATCTAGATATGATTTTTTTATTTCACGCTCCTGTCTCGATGTAAGTTGGATTTTGCTTGGCAAATCAATTATCTTAAGCTCAACCTTATCGTATACGCTCATATGTACTTCACTTACGCTTCAACCTCTTTATTTCATCCCTCAAGGTTTCAAGTTCAGCTATAATCATTTTTACCCTATGTTCAAGCCTTTCGCCATCTGGAACTTCATAAAGCATTTTAGCAACGTTCTTCAAGTCAGATATTGCATAGTCAACTTTTAAAGCCATTTTGTCAATAATCCTCCTCTTTTCAGTTTCAATTGCCATTCTCATTTCATATGATGATATTGGATGTATGTCTCCGCATTCATTGCATACATAGTATGGTGTATCATTGCGAAGCTCAAGAAATATATGTAACGTTGACCTATCGCATTCTGGGCAGTATGCAACCATAGATTTAAATTCACTCATATATGCCATCTTTTAAGCTTGTCTAGGAAGTTCTTGATTGAAATTCCAATGTCTGTAGCTTCGAAATATAGCGTGACGTCGTTAAACTCCGATTCAATTGTACCTTCAACGCATTCCCATAGAAATTTAATGTCATCCACCGCTTCAATCAGCCTGTCAATTACTTCTCGCGATGGCTTCTTAAGAAACTTCTCCAACTTGCTCTTCGGAATATTCACTTTAGTAGCGCACCATTCACATCCATATGTGGCAACGTTGTATCCAGCCTTTATGAATCTGAATTCCCTATTACGCCCGCATAGTGGACATTCCCATTCTATTTCAAGCGGATACCTCTCCATTTCGCTTCACCATTTCTCATTCTAAACTTCTCCATATGTTGGGCATTTCAAGCTTATTGTCTTTGGAAGTGTATTCATATTTTCACCATTATACTTTTAATGTAGTGAAAATATATATTTTTTGTTTTTTATGTTACGTATAGAATCGTTAATCTTTTTCTATTTTCCCATGTATTTTTTTCTCCATTTTATGAATGCTTGTTCAAGTATGTATCTTACATCGTATGGTTCTGCTTGATATAATAGGTCTGCTATTTTGTCTATTGTTTCCTCTCGCCTTTTAATCATTTTTTTGACCATTTCTTCATGTTTGAATTCACGTTTAGCCATTTTCTCATGTTAATAGTGTTTTGAGGAAATTTAAGGTTTTTCTCATCATTTCATCTGCTTTTTCCATTGCTTTGAATGATAGTTCATCATATTCATCGGTATGGTATACGTCTAGTGCCTGTTTAACTATTTCAATTGCCTCCGCCATGTTTGGCTTATAGTATATCATTGTCGGCGTCATAAACGTTAATCCAATTCTCGTTTCAACTTTATCGGTTGCTGGAACCTTGAATCCAATTGCAAATTCGTTTACTGCTGGTGCATCCAAGTATATTGCTGGTACGCCTATGCTCATTCCTTCCAGTGGCGGGAGGCCGAATCCTTCTATGCCAGCTAAGTGTAGTATGTATTTTGATTGTGCTATTAGCCTGTATTTTTCAATGTCGCTTAATGATGCGAAGTCTATTCTATTCTTAAATTTCGGGTAGTTTGTAACTGCAATATGATTTAGATTTAGCTTCTCGACTATTTGGTATGCTGCATCGAAGTTTTTTCTGTCTGGTTCACGATGCCATCCGCATATGAATACATCATATTTCTTGTCTAGGCTCATGCTTCGATAGGCGTATGCTATTGGGTTGAATGGTCTTGGAACTATGTCTTCAACTTTTATTCCAGCGTTTTCCAGTTCATTTTTATCCTTGTTTGAGCATACGTATATTTTGCATTGACGGTAACTGTTTAGCCTCTCAATTTTTAGTGCAGTGTCAATCCACGCTATATCTGCAAATTTGGGTAGGTTTATGCTTACATATGCATCATCGATTAATAGGTTAAGCTTTCCCCATTGATATATCGTTGATATTGATATATCGTTTGGGTTTACATTATTATTCGTTAGGCTTAACAGCAACTGCTTAGTAACCTTTGCCACGTAGCTGAAGCTGTTGAACGTCAGTGACGGTACAATTATGTTTATCGGCTTCATTTACCATTATCACCAACAATAAATTTATATAGTCATTAAATTTAAAAATTTATTGGTGATGAAAGTTGAAATGCAAACATTGCGGTTCAAATGAAATTGTCAAGTGGGGAACTGTTAAAACTAAGATTGGACGTAAACAGAGATATAAATGCAAGGTTTGCGGTAGAACATCATATGGCGTGAAGGGTTGACGAGGAATGAGCATAGAAAAAAGTGAGCGTAAGATTCCAGTTTACTGTTGGCGATGCGGCAAACTTATACGTTATGAGGTATGTGATGAATGTGGGAAAGTTGAATGTAGACCAAGTGTCGACGAGTTTATTAGGGCTATGGATGGATTTCACGATACCGTTACACGTAGACTTAACGATTATAATAGGCTTGCCCTAACAATAGTTGAAATGCTTTTGCTACTGCACTTTGGAAACGTGGTTTATCACACTTTCCACTTGATAAGTGGCAGGGAATACGAAAAGATTAGGGAGGCGGCAGAGAAAAGGTTTGATGAGGTTAAAGAGATTGTTGTGGGGTTGATTGACATTGGACTTTGAGGTTGGACGCATCCGTAATGCATTTCGAAGCATTGATGATTATCTTCATGCATTAATTGGATTCATATGTGCATTTACCGCTAGATATCCGTTTCCAGTTAAACTTGTGAGTCTAGTGTTATTCCTAGTCTTCATGGTTTATCAGTCGCTTGAGGATGAGGAGCCTGTTGAAAGCTACTGCGACATTGTCGAGTTTCTCGTTGGCTTTGCACTTTGCCTAATATTATTCGCTTAGCTATTCCTCCTCTTTTCTGCTTTTCCTTTTCATCTCTAAGCCTTTAAGTATATTCATTATGAATGGAAGTATTTGTATAACTACGTATAGTATTACTATTGATATTATTATGTTTGGTATGCTTGTAAGTAAGCCTATAATTTTATCCCAGCTGAATATGTAGCTTGGAATGCTGCTTGTTGGAGGCTGAACTGTTATTGTTGCATTTGGCGTTCCACTTGGATTTTCAATTGTTACGTCTAGGTAGCATGATACGACCACGTAGTAGCTTACAACTAGGTTTATTGCACTTCGCCATATTGCTCCACTTATAACGTTGCTTCCAGCATTAATGTATAATGTTACGTCCTGTGTTATCCAGTCAGTTACGTCGATTGGATGCATAACCCATACGTCTCTGCCATTAATTTTGATTGTGAATCCAAGTAGCAGGTCTTTTGCCGCTCCAGTTTGAGACATTCTATATCCGAATCTGTATACGCCTACATCATGAATTTTTATTCTAAGCTTCGCTGAAGTTATTGTTCCATTGACCGTAATGTTTATTGGCACATCTACGGTGTTGTTTCCCCATGCAACTGGCAAAACTATTTCATGTTCAACGAATATTCCAGCGCTAAATGTTTGTTGACTCATACTTCACCACGTAAAAAAAGTGTTTTTTATATTTATAAGTTTTCACTTTTACTGTTCAAACTCGCTGAATGCATCCATAATCATTTGAAGTATCCAAACTGTCATCATTATTCCAATAATCATAATTATCACATACATTAGTATGTCGGTTTGTGATGTAGTGGTCATTGCCGCTTCATCTATTGGCATGCTTATGCTTCCACTTGTCTTTACATAGCTGTATGATAGTTTAAGTTGCTCAACGTTTACTCCAATTGAACCGTATGTTGATATGCTTCCCGGTGGCGGTGGAGTTTTAAGCGTATTGTAGTCTATGCTTATTCCAATTGAACCGTATAGGCTCATTGTTGGCTGTGGAATTGGCGTTTTAAATGTATCTTTGTCAATGCTTATTCCAAGTGAACCGTATAGGCTTACAGTTCCAGTTGACGGTGGCGGTGGCGTTGGAGCTGGCGTTTCAAGTGTATCATAATCTATGCTTGCAGTTATTAAACCGTTTATGTTTATCTTTGCAGGTGTTGGAGTTTGAAGTGTATTGTAGTCTACGCTTATTCCAAGTGAACCGTATAAGCTTACTGTTCCACTTGGCGGTGGAGTGTTAAATTGATTGTAATCTATGCTTACTCCAAGTGAACCGTATAGGCTTATTGACATTTAAGTTCACGTGCCATACGCTATATCAATGGCTTCACTTACCTCTACATCCACGGATAATCCTTGAACATTTGTATTCAACGTTAATCTAACTTTAGCTGCACTGGTGTTATGTGGAACTGAAATTCTATTGCCTACTGCTATTCCAACCGTGTTGCTTGCAAGCACCGTATCAGATGCGTTTAGTAATTCAATTTTAAGGTTATCGCCGGATTGTGGTGTTCCGCTAACGCTTTTTATTTCAGCCCACCACTCATTAATATAACTATTCGTATTCGTTGTCGTAATGTTGAATGTTCTAACTGGCGGTGAACCCGTAGTAGTTATGATTTCCCTCTGCTTAGCTGTAGTTATAACCTTGTATGCAGTTATGCTTCCCGCACTTGTCTCAATGTTAGCTGAGTCTTCACTTGCAATTCTAATAACCTCGTTGCCGGTTCCAGTTAATACTTGGTCTACGCTTAAACTTATGTTTCCAGCATAATACATTTCAATGTAGTTTATGTATACTTCAACGTATGCTGCTCCCGTCGCCAGTGGGAACGTTGCACTATTGCCTCTAGTTAAATCGAATGCGTCTCCTCTAAGCTTGGTTCCAGCATTGTCGAGCTGTCTGAATTCACCTTTAATTCTGTTTACAAGTATATTCGTGTATATTTGCGTATCCCTTAACGTTAGCCTCCAATGGTCAATTGTTACTCCGCTTGGAGGCGTATAGTCAATGAATGCATTGCATACTCCACCTATCGTTTGACCTGCACTTGCCGTTGGAACTGTTGGGAAATTCATGTTTTTAGTTGCAGTTGACATTTAGTCTTCACCAACAATCATATTGAATTATGATTTATATAAACTTTTTTTATGATTGTTGATGTAGCTGCTTTCACTCTTTGACATTGCCATTAATGTTAATGCAATGCATAGTGCGATTGTCAATGCTAGGAATATGTATATGAATTTAATCATGTATTGCGGTATCTCATTGAACTGTATGCGTCCAGTTGCAATTTCAGTTAATGAGTATGCGAATAATGTAACCATTAGGAAAAGCACTACTGAAACCATTATGATTGATGCAACGTAAAGTTTGCTCATGTCTCATCAAATAATATTTTTTGATTGGTAAAATTTATATCTTTATTGTTGTAAAACTGTTTTCGTGATGGTTATGAATGATAAGGATGACCCAATAATACAGTTGGTTGATAAGATTTCAAATCTTGAGAGCAGGGTTTTGAAGCTTGAATCGAAGACGGATTTCCTTGAGAAGAGCATTGGCGAATTAAAGGATAAGATTAGGGATTTAGCGAATAGCTTCAGCATTCAAATTGAGAATTTAACGGGATGGGTTAAGAATATTGATAATAGGGTGTTTACGATTCTAGTTGGAGTGGTAATTTCGATTCTTCTTCAAATATTGTTCCGTGTTTGGAGGTGAATGCTTCTATGGTGAAGATTGATTTTAGGAAACTGTTTGAGAAGGTTAAACGTAAGCCAAACGTTATTGGCTACAGTGCAAGCCTCCAGCCGAGGATAAGATGTGGACGAATAGTTGAGGATGAGAAATGCTTCAGAATATATGTTTCTAGGAAGTTGCCGTTGAGCAAGCTTAGTGCAGACGACATTATTCCACGTGAAATTGATGGAATACCAGTGGATATCGTTGAGGTTGGGGAAATAGTTGCATTGAATAAAAAAAGGGAGTTGAGAAAGGCTAGCGTTGAAGGTAAGGTTGAGGTTCAACGTCCACTTGTTGCAGGCGTAAGTATTGGTCACTACGAGGTTACTGCGGGTACACTTGGCTGGTATGTCAAGGATATTGATAACATATATATTTTAAGTAATAATCATGTTTTGGCAAATGAGAATAAGGGTAAAATTGGAGATTCAATTGTTCAGCCGGGAATGTATGATATAGCTGATAAAGGTGATTGGCAGCGGTATGTCTGTGGAAGCCTTGCAGATTTTATTCCAATACGGTTTGAGACGTATGCTTGCCCGTATCGTAGGAGTGTTGTTACGCTTCTTAGGAAGCTTAAACTTGTACGTGTAGCTAAGCCGAATATTGTTGATGTGGCTCTTGCAAAGATTAGTGTTCCATATGAGTTTAGGTTCATTGATGTTGATACGCCTGTTAGGGGCGTAAACTATGATTTAAAGGTTGGCGATAAGGTTCAGAAGACTGGTAGGACGACTTGTCATACAGCTAATGGTGTAGTTGTTGACTTAAACTATTGTGGATACGTAACGTATAGTAGGGGTGTAGCGTTCTTTGAAGACCAGATACTTATTCATGGTGAAGGATTTAGTGCTGGTGGCGATAGTGGAAGCCTAATAATGGATTTGAATTTTAATGCGGTTGGCTTACTGTTTGCTGGCAGCGAGAATTATACTGTTGCAAATAAGATTGGGAATGTTGAGGATTTGCTTGGCGTAAACGTTGTCATAGTTAAATAAAATATATTATTTTTTCATTATTTTTGTTTTAAGTGTCTTTAGTGGTTTATACATTGCTAAGCCCAATGTGAATGCCCCAGCAATTATGAATGTATAGAATACGTCTCGCCAGAAAGCCATCCAACGATAATAGCATTCGCTATTTATTGGGCAGTTTGGATGCTTAATCATGTAGAATGGTAAATCGAACCATTGACCATTCGTAACGTCAATGTATATTATTTCGAGTTGGTATAGTCCAGCCATTATTAGTAGTCCAGCTATGAATCCAGCTATGACGTTTCTCCGCCAATTCATGGCTACTTCTTTTCCTCCTTGAACATTTCGCCTATTGCCTTTCCAATCATTACGGTTGCCATTCCAGCTACAAGTATTCCTGTAAGAATTGAGAATGTTTCAGCTGTTTCCTCCATCATAGCCGTATATTGGTCTCTGACAATTAATGCTCCACCTTCAACTGTTACGCTGCTTCCAAGTATATATATTTCGAGGCATTTGACAATTCCATTTATAGTTAAATCTGCACCGCTAACTATAATTTTATCGTACTTCTGTGTCCCAGTAATAACAGTATTCGTGGTTATTGTGATTGGCATATTTTTCACCGACAATTCTTGTTTTTCATGAATAAAAGCTTTACTATGCTTCCATCATCGTCAATTTTTAGGTTTGGCAGATTCATTATTGCTTTCCAATCGATTTTGTTGTGTGATGGGTCAAGCCAGAATGAAAGTGAGTTTTCATTTGGAAACGTGAATATTGATTTCTCAGATACCCTTAGGCATTCGCTTAGAACTTTATGTTGCTCATCTGTTGGTATATGCTCCAATAGTTCACTTGCCCATACGAGTTTGAATGCATTATCCTTGAATGGAAGATATCTTGCATCGCCTAGTACTGTTATCTTTTTGCTTTTTCTAATGTCAAGTCCAATATACTCGTATCCTTTACGTTTAATTTCACTTTTATATGGAGTATTTAATCCACATCCTAGGTCTAGGCATAGTCCAGCTCCATCTGGAATTAGTTTAGCTTTCTCCTCGCTGTAGCCTTCTGCAAGTATTGGCTTGTTTGCCCTCATTATTTCCATTCCAAATCGCTTTTCAGTTTTCATTGCCTCCTCTATTGCTGTGATTAGCTGGTTTATTGCTCTACGCCAACTGTATCGTTTTGCATTTTCAATTGCCTTCTCCGATAATTTTTTCCTCAATTTTTCATCGTAGTATAGTGTCATCATGCATTCCATTACGCTTCTAGTCTTTGTTGTTGATAATGCGAAGCTTTCAGCTGTATATAATTCGTCTTCCCAGCATTCAGCGTATAATGCTCCTTCGCCTCCAACCTCGGGTAGGCATGTGTTTTTGCTTAGTATGTTTGGTATGCCGCATGCTTGGCTTTCAATTACTGGTAAGCCGAAGCCTTCGCCGCTTGTTATTAGGCAGTGTACGTCAATTGCATTATATATTAATGCCATTTCCCTTTCATCGTATCCATAGAATCTGTTAGCCTTCTCGCTTGGCATTAATACTTTTCCTTGAATGTAGAAGTGTATTGCTAGGTATGGTATGTCCCATCCACGTGTGGCTAGATTGTATTCTTCTTGGCTTGTATGTAGGTATAGTATGCTGTTGTCCTTTACTTCCTTTGGTAGCGTTGAGTATGCTTTCATTAGTGTTGGAAACTCTTTTCGAATGTTGTTTCTTGCAACCATTCCATATACGAATTTGTCTTGGTATCCCTCGAATTTCGGTTTTGGATTCATTGGCTTATATATTGAGTAGTCTACGCCGTGTGGTACAACCATAACCTTGTCTTCAGGTAGGTTTCGACATAACACTTTTCTGCCGAAATTTGATGGTGTAATTGCATAGTTGCATCCAAGCAATGCTTCGAAGTATATTGGGCTTAGACTTGAATATTCAACTGTACAGTAATATATGCATTTAACGTTTCTTTTTTCACATATTCTTCCAATCATATTGTATGGCGGAACCCATGTGCTGAAATAGGCTATTACTATGTCTGGCTTAAACTCGTCTAGAAACGTATAGATTAGGTTATCCTCAATCCATGGGTAATGCGTTACACCATCAATTACGATTGGTCTTCCACCATACTGAGGGTTTAGGCATCCACAATCGAATCCTTCACGTATAAGACCATTCAAGAGATATCTTGAAACTTTACCTATGCCGGTTGGTAGAAGTGGCGATGGACTTATCCATCCAACTCTAACCAAAAACATTCACCAATAAGAAAAAGGGGATGTTTGATATTTAAATTTTTCTGGAAGCAAAAGTCTCTAAATCAAGCATGATTCAAAATTTGAAATTTCGATTTATGAATTTTGAGGTTATCACAACAAGAACGAAAACGTAAACCTTAAATCATACCAGAAATCAGAATTATTTTGGTATGGTTCGCTTCTATACCCTTCCACCATTAAAAATTGATTATCCATATCTATTTGTGACTTTTAGGCAGCGTGGAGAGTTGTTTAAGCGTAGGTTTGACCATGCAATTATGGATAGCAATGTTGGGTTATTCTTCTTCCATATGAAGCTAAGCGATTACCCCCCGAAATTTTTGGAGAGATATGTGTATGTTGCAAGGAGTATTAGTGAAGCATTCGATGGGAGGATATTCATAACCATACCCGATTATCCAGCAGATTATTATGTTAATGGTAAGCCAACTCCATCAGCAGTGGATAATGTTGAGAGGACTTTGAGGAACATTGAGAGGTTCATTGGAATTGGCGGTGTAAACTGGCTTCCAGTGATACAGTCTAGGTATATGGATACATTCAGCTTCATATATTCATGTAATAGGCTACGGGAAATTGTGGGTGGAGACTACCCTCAAATAGCCATTGGAACCATATGTAAATGTGGAAATGTGAAGTGGATAACATACTGCTGCAAGTATGCGAGGAAGATTTTCCCTAGATCGTGGATTCATGCATTCGGCTTAACGCTTAAAGC
>Ga0080004_1099278_pt1 | contig 19585 bp, 14 predicted proteins | sample WasSprMetagenome_FD_69207 | JGI IMG/M metagenome (GOLD analysis project Ga0080004, IMG submission 69207) | Sulfidic aquatic microbial communities from Washburn Spring, Yellowstone National Park, USA - WS (SPADES assembly) (version 2) | ecosystem: Environmental > Aquatic > Thermal springs > Hot...
TCGTTCTATCGATTTTTGAGGATACCTCTTTCACGCCTTCTTTAACCTCCTCTACAGCTATCTTAACTTCTTCTACAGCTTCCTTAACTTCTTTAACCGCTGCAATCGTTTCATCCTGCTTCCTAAGCATTTCCAAGCCAACTTGAATTATCTTGGAGAGCTGCGTTGAGTTAAAGCTTGCCCTGAACTTCTCGATGTCCCTCACAATACCATGGTATTCCTCAACCCTTATCTCCTCAACAACAGCATTTTCAGGCTTGTTCTCCTTCACGAATCTGACAAAGCTCTCAATTTGCTCTTTTTCTCCATCGATGAGAACTATCAGAGCTTCCTTTCCGTTTATCTTTACATTTCTCGCCTCGAAGTTCGGAATAAGCAGGCTGTCTGCCCCCTCAAGAAGGAAAGCCCTGTAGCCGACTCCGTGGACTTTGCCAGTTATTGTTATCTTCAATGCCATCGCTTTGAATGGATTCGGAAGGATAAATGTCTTTCGATCAGAAACGGCATTAGAGGGTTGCAGTCCGGATCTTTATCTGCCGCATAAAAATAAAAAAATTTGAAATCTAATTCCTCCTCCTGAGCAGATAAGCCGCTGCAAGAAGCCCAGCGACTGCGAAGATAACTTCGAAGCCCGGGACGAGCGGCTTCGCTGGAGCGGTCGTAGCTGGAGTTGTCGGAGTTGCTGTCGCAGCTGGTGTCAGGACCGGTGTCGTAGGCAATGGAGTTTCCACTGGCTTTATAACAGCGACGAAGTAGCTGAAGCCCTGCGTTTCCGCTTCGTAGTAGTTGTACTTTCCGTCGCTGCTGAGGAACTTCGTCGGCAGCTCTGTCCATCTGCTCCCGTCCCACCTCATTAAAATTACCGTCACGAGATTCGGATCGAAGCCCTTAGCCTTTATTTCTTCAACGCTTACGCCGAACTTTATCTTCCCGCTGAGGGACGTTTCAAAGCCCGTCCTTGGCTCGATGCTCAGTATAAGTACCGCTAAACCTTCCGGCCTCGGAATTCCAGGAGGCAGCTCCTTGAGCCTTTCAACCCTCAGCTGCACTGTCGTGTCTTCCCCGGGCTTGACTTTGACCGAGACAACGCCAGTGTCGATGAAGAAAGACTGCGGCATCGCAATTTCATAGCTTTCTCCGGCCTTCACGAGCTCCCTTGGTGTGTAGTATACTCCAGTTCCTGGGATATAGCCCCCGCCGCCAGTGCCAGTGCCGCCACCGCCGATCGGCGGAGGTCTTGGGGTTGGTGTTGGAGTAGGTGTTGGGGTTGGTGTTGGGGTTGGAGTAGGAGTAGGCGTAGGAGTTGGAGCTGCTAGAGGCAGGTAGTCGACGTTGTTTGAATCAATTGTGAATGAAACATCGCATATTCCATCGCTGTCGCTGTCCTCGCAAACATCGCTGAATCCGCCGCCGTTGGGGCTTCCCCAGTAGTTCCCGCCCAAGTAGTTGCCCTCGACGATGTTCTTCCCTTCAGTCCTAGTAACGTTCCACGTGTTTGGCTGGCTATCATAGATTGTGACGTTGTTTGTGTTGTTGAAGTAGTTGTTGTAGATCAGGTTGTTGCCCGAAGACTCGAGAACGATTCCGTAACTGTTGTTCTTCAGAACACTGTCCTTTATAGTGTTGTTGCTCGAAGAAGAGAGAAGGATCCCTTCGAGGTTGTTATTTGCGGTTACGTTGGTTATAGTGTTGTTGTTGCTCGCAGAGTAGAGAAAGATCCCTTCGTAGTTGTTGTTATTTGCGGTTACGTTGGTTATAGTGTTGTTGCTCGCAGAGTAGAGATAAATCCCCCCCTTGAGATTGCCCTGAATTGTGTTGTTCTCGATAATGTTGTTCGAAGAATAATAGATGGCCAGACCTATACCAGTATTCTCTGAGATGTTATTTCCTGTAACCGAGCCGCCTGTGATGGAGTGGAGATACGCTCCCGCCTCTCCCCCGCAGTTGTCGACGATCTGGTTGTTTTGCAGTTTTAAATTCTGCACATTGCGAATTTCTACTCCGTAATATTTGTTGTTGGTCACAGTATTCTCGAAGACCGTGATATTCGAGGAGTTGTGGACAAAAATTCCGGCCCACATACCTCCCAAATTGTTATTACTGATTTTGCTCTTCGCAACTGTGACGTTTGAGGAGGACTCTAGATAGACTCCGGATCCCTGATTGTTGCTTGCGGTGACATCGATTATATTGTTGTTGTCCGAATAGTCGAGAAAGATTCCATAGCTGTTGTCGCTTGCAGTTACATCGGTTATGGTGTTGTTGCTTGAAGAGTAGAGATAGATTCCATCTTCATTGTTGCTTGCTGTAACGTCTGTTATACGGTTGTAGCTCGAGGAATAGAGACGAATCCCATAGTAGCTGTTGCTGCTTGCTGTAACGTTTGCTATACTGTTGTTGCTTGAAGAGTAGAGATAAACCCCATCTTCATTGCTGCTTGCTGTAACGTTTGCTATACTGTTGTAGCTCGAAAATTGGACAAGGATTCCAATCCCATTGTTGCTTGCGGTGACATCGGTTATATTGTTGTTGTTCGAAGAGGAAAGATAGATCCCACACCAACTATTACCGCTCACCGTAACGTTAGTTACATTGCTGTTGCTCGAAGAGTAGAGATAGACTCCATATACATAATCTTCAACTGTAACGTTTTTGATCGTTACGTTGCTGGCACCATAAACATAGACCCCATTCCCGTTTCCCAGACCTGTCAGGGAGTACCCGTTTCCGTCAAGGATTACGTCGCTCGCAAAGATGCCGATGCAGTAATCTGAGTTATCATAGTTTCCGTTCAAGTCGCTCGTTAGGTAGTAGTATCCGGAGGAATCTATTTTCGTACAGCTTGAAATTGGAGTTTCCGCGCTCGCTGTCTGCAGACAGAGCAGTACTAAAACCAACACACCAGCAAACGACTTTTTCATATTTCACCTCTGCTAGCAAGGAACATTCTATGCCTTGCTAACGAGAAAAATAGAGCGAAGAATATTTAAAGTTTTTCACAATTATTACAAAATATTATAAATTCTATAAGCCTGCAAGAAGCCCAGCTACAGCGGAGATCGCCTCGAGGCCTTGAATTCTTCCCTCCGCATCGCGGGAGTTGCAGTTGTTGCAAGCGTTTGCCGTCGCAAAGATGCTAAGTCCCGCAGTATTCACTCCGCGGGTACTCTACTCCCGGGCTGGGGCTGTAGCCGCGGGCAAAGAGAATTTTTTCCGGAATTTTTATGTACTTCGAGGCCTCTAAAACCGAGGGCTTCCGGATCTGGGCGAGCTCAGCCACAAAGTATTTCCCGCAGAGGCTTTCGTAAAGTGTTTTGCCGAAGCTCCCGGCTTCCAGCTGTATGAACGAGGCCCTGCATTTCGTGGCCGTGCTCCAGTTTCCCGTTACAGCGCACAGGGTCTCGCTGGTGTTCTGCCTGGTGGTGTTCTCAAAGAGAACGCTGAGGGCGTAGATTATGCTTTCATTTCCCTTTTTCCTGACAATCGCCTCCAATTCTGTGCAATTCACCGAATCGTCTCTTTCAATGCTCAGGGGTATCTGCACGAGGTAGAAGTACTGAAGGAGCTCTTTCGCCGCCTTTTCGTTCAGCCTGTCGAAGTATTTATTCCAGAAATTCTCCCTGGCAGCCTTTTCCAGGACTTCGCGCACCTTGTCAGCAGTCTTTTTCTTGACCGCCTCGGCAAGGGCCCTGAGCACGAACTCCTCTGCGGCATTGCTCTGGCAGCTGTACGGCTTCTTTGCATGCTCCGGAGCGCTGACGCCGCTGAAGTTGCTGAGCTCCACCGCCGGAAGGCAGCTTCCATCACGCTCGCAGTATGGCGGGCGGTAGCGGTAGCTGAAGTTACCTGCAGGGCATTTCCTCCCGAAGGACGTAAAGGGTACCGAAACCGAGTCCGAAAGGTATAGGGTGCAGGAAACCTCCGTAGCGCAGTCAGCACAGCGGAATATCGGAATAAAAGTTTCCCCGTTCCATGTGGATTCGTTGCCGTTCTGCAGCAGAATCTCGGCTCTTCCGCTGAGATAATACCACCTCTCATCGCCGCTGTCGTAGTGCTCCCTAACTAGCTGGTGGCAGTCTGCAATCAGCCTGGTTGAATTGCCGTGATAGCCCTGATAGCCTATCTCCGCCCTCGTAAGGAATCCGCGTACCGTAAAATCCTGTGGATCTCTGCCGCCCTCAACCCATGCCCTAACCCTGTACTTTCCGTTTTCTCTGCAGTGCTCCACGAAAACCCCGTTTTGCTGCTGCCTCTCGCATCCCGGGTGTTCCGCAAAGAAGAATTCGACGGAATTCTGTTCTCTTTTGAAAACATGTCCGGTGCTGAACACTGCAGCGTATGAGAGCTCAACCGTCACCTTCTCCCCATTCAGGCAGCCAAGGTCATTGCAGCGCATTTCAGGTATCTGTTCAGTTCTATCTATCCTGTAGCCCGCGCTTGCATCCAGCCTCTCCGCGGGTTCGGGCCCAAGGGCACCGGCGATCATTCTGGTGTAGATTCTCCCCCAGATTTCTGCGGAGGGCGGATAATCAACGAAATATTCTGGCGGGTCGGAGAGTGCGATTTTCAGCCAGAATCCATGATAAGGGCTAAGAATCCCGTATTTTGCCGATCCGAGCTTGGTACCGTTTCTGATGTCGAGGAAGCCCAAAAGGTCTGAGGCATGGCAGTACTGCTCCATGGTTATAAAAATGGGTGCCCAGAAAACCTAGAGCTTTAGCTCTGGGATGAATGGGCAAAGCTTAAATAGTGGTTTTCCAAAGATTTAATTGCTCCACGGCTAAAGTCGGGATAAACTTCCAGCATCCAAATGTTTTGGCTCTGCTGGAAGCTCATGGTTTCAACCATGAGAGCAGCTCACCTCTGCAGGGCACCGGGAGAGGGATGAGATGACGGCCTTCTTCAGCCTCTCGCTCCCGGGAATTAACACCGTGGGGGATCTGCCTATCCCGGCAAACTCAAAACCCATTTCAGAACCTGCAGCAGCTATTTCCTCCTCGGTTACGTTTATCGTTTCTCCTGCCGCTCCGTAAATCACAGGATCCGCCAGAACCCAGGAAAAGCCATGGTGCATCATGGCCCCGAATGGAAGAAGCTGCTCGAGGATCAACGAGACCAGCAGGGCGCAGGCCGCCAGCCAGAGGCTTATCCTGACGATCCTCATCGGGAAATGCAAATATGTTTAAAAATGGGTCTCGGTTCAGGGCCGAAAAATTCTTTTGCCCTCCTCAGGCCCCTGCAGACCCGCATTGATTTCGGAATCCGGGATCGTCTCCCCGGGTTTTGAAACCCTGCTCCTCGCTGTGTTCAGCCCGAACCCCTTCACTCCGGCCTCAAATCCCTCCCTGGAGCTCCTGAAAAACTCCCTGCCTGCAGGCCGGACCAGACTCCAGGCCCTTTCAGCTGCCCTTTTCGCATGGCTTCTGGCGAGCAGCCCGTAGTAGCTGGCCCTCTCGATTGCAGCCCTGAATCCGGCAAGGCGGGAGCCTTCTTCGGCTTCATCTGCGCCGGCTCTTATCGCTCCGACTGAAACAGCTGCTGAATCGAATCCTGCGGGCCTTATGTACGTTGTTCCGAAATTTCTGCCCCCACTGCCGCCGGAACCTGTTTCGGGTTTCGACCTGAAGCTCTGAGCAGCCTTTACAATGGCCCCTGATGCTGCTGCGATTCCCGGCCTCGCAATTCCCGGAGCCACCGCGGAAGGAGATGCACCGCCTGCCAGGGAAAGCAGATACGGAAACAGGACGTATGCGAATGTCGGTGCAAGGAACGTCGCAAGCGGACCCGCAGTCGTGCAAAGACCTGCGATTACGAATGCCGCAACCGGACCGGCGATGCACAGACCTGCAAGGATCGAGATCAGGGTTTGAGCCGTCCCCCTGGTAACGGGGAAGAGGTAGAGGAGGGCGATGAACGGGAATGCGAGGACCAGCCCCTTTATCATGAAGATCCTGATTGCCGCAGTGAGGTTTGAGAGGAGCAGCCCGACAGCCAGGGCACCGGCGTAGAAGCCAAAAAAGCTCGAAAAAACTCCCAGAACGGCTCCAACGGCTATTGCACTCAGGACCCCTGCAAAGAAGCCCCCAAAGTCTATCGCCCGGATTGGTATTTCGGATATGCGGTTGCAGAGGGACGCGAAAACCTGGTAAAGGTAGGGGGCAATCAGTATCGCCGAAAGAACGATCGCGGTCTCCCTGAGGGTCTCCGGCACGCTCTCTTCAGGATCTCTGCCGATGAAGCCCGAGATCATCCGCAGCGAGACCACAAGCGCCAGTGCCGACACCGCCACTCCAGTAGTAGCGCCGTAGTACCTCCAGTCGTCGCTGCCGTCGTTCAGATCAAATTCCGGGACGATGTAGTACCAGTTCAGCGGGATCGTGGCAATTCCCGAGATCGCACCCGAAATCATGCCCCCAAAGTTCATAAACGGAGCAAGCCAGGGTGAGGGCGGGTTTATTATCACTGGAGCCGCAACCATGCAGGAGTGATTCGAGTTCGAGGCCTTCGCGGAGATAACGTAATTCCCGGACTGCTGGTATGTGTGGTCAACCGAGATTCGCTGTCCGTAGGCTATGGTTCCGGTGTAACTGCTTCCGTCGCCGAAGTCGACAAGGAGATCGTAGATCCCCTGACCGTACGGCATGTAAAGCCTGAAGGAGGCCGCGTATTCGTTCACGTTCTGCCCCTCGATGAGGATCGTGCAGGAACCGACAAGCGCCGGGGCCGCATTTCCGAACAGTGCCTGAAGGGCCGGAATCATTGCAAAGAAACCGGCTGCAAGGACGGCCGCGAAGAGCGTTTTCCCTCCTCTCTCGGGGTTGCCGATTGCGAAGTAAAGGACGCTTATCACCAAAAGGGCCGCCACAATCGCGGTAGAGGCAAACTGGTACGGCTCATCCAGCGATATCCCGTGCATCACGGCCGCGAATATCTGGTCCACGGTGACGCCCAGCGCTATTGCCGCGAGCCCTGAAAGCAGAAGCTTCTCGTTTCTCCTGCCCGCGGCCATCATCGCCAGCGAAATCAGGATTAGACCGGCACCGAGAGCCACCGCCACCCATAGGAACCAGTTCAGAAGGTTTACGATTGCCTCCGAGGATATCGGATCGGGCATTTCTGACCACCCAGTACAGGTGTAAAGTTTAAAAATGCGACACGGTGGAAGAAAGAAAATCCGACAAACGTCCCTTGGCATTCTCCCGCCCAGAACCCGGATTTCGGTTTTTAAAGCCCAATCTTACTGAGGCCCAGCCCACTTTAGAAACGAAAATTTGCTGGAGTTGAGACAAAAAGGTCTTTATAAAAGCTCAAAGGAATAGCAAAAGCCTGGACTGGTCTTTTTCTATCCCTAAACAAAGATCAGAAACTTTAAGAGTAGTCCGCTGAAGAGAGGGAAGATGAAGTATGCTTTGATACTGATAATTTTTCTAGCAATTTTTCTTCGAATATATGATTTGGATAGTCCTCCCCTCTTTTATGACGAGAGTGTGCATGCTTACTTTGCAAATACAGTTTTAAAGGGGACTTACAGTTACGATCCAAGATATCACGGGCCACTTCTTTTCTACAGCGTAGCCCCCATAATAGCATTTTTTGGAGAAACCGAATTTACGCTAAGAATACTTCCTGCCCTGTTGGGAGTAGCTTTTGTCTGTTCAATCTACCTTTACAGAAGGTATTTGGGCAAGAAAGTCTTTCTGGCAATGTTATTCTGCGCTGTCTCTCCAATAATCGTGAATTATTCCAGATTTTACCGTGAGGACGTATACCAGTTGCTGTTTGTCTCTCTTGCCGCTTATTTTCTGCTAAGGTATTTGGGAGCAGAAAAAAAGTGGAATGAAGTAAAATTTGATAAGCTAACAGTTTTTCTACTGCTCTCAGCAGTACTTTTAGCCCTTTTTTCCGCGGTCAAAGAAACATTTTATGTTTTTGCCTTTTTCCTGCTAATCTATCTCTTTTTCTATCTCACACGCATCAGAATTTCGGATGCTGTCACAGCTATACTGGTATTTTTTGTTCTTTACCTGCTAAAACTGCTGGAAACTCTCGCAAAACACTAAGAAATTTCCTTCTTCGATATTTTTCAAAAACACTGCAAAAAAGCAGACCAGATTTTTCAACCGGGAATTTTCGCTGTCAGCCTCATCCACCGGTTCAAAAGCCACGGCTCCCCCACCCCACACTTCCAAGAGGAATTCCTCCGATGGCACCATTGTAATTATCTTTTAGGTGGGATAGTAAAAAGGTTTTGCTTTTAAAAAATGGTGAACTAGGGCGGTCTTTTGAAACATTCTCCATCTAAACAGAAAACTATATATGAAGAAAAGTAGAAAAGTGCATATGAGTAGACTAGTCTTAACAGTACCTGAAGAGCTTGAAAAGAGGTTTAGGGATGCAGTCTACAAACGCTATGGAATGAAGAAGGGGAATATTAGTAAGGCTGTTAGAGAAGCTCTTGAGTTGTGGATTTCAGTAAATGATAAGAAAGAGAAAGAGGAGATGCGGAAAGACTGGAATTTAGTATGAATTGTCTAAAAAGTTGCAAAAGGATGGGAGATAACCGCAGTAGGATTTTGAAAAAAGGTGGGGAATATGCTCAAAAAAACACGTACAAGTAGCTTTGGAGTTCCCGGGAGAGTTAGTCATGACTCTGCCCCATTCTATTCCCGAAAACTTTATGTTGAGAACAACCTCCCAGAGCCCGCACCTGAAGATCTAGAGGAGAACAAAGTTCCTGAGGAGTTTATTGACAGAATTATTCTCGGAGACGCCCGTGAAATTCTCAGAAGGTTGCCGGATAAGTGCATCCATCTGATGATCACTTCGCCCCCCTACAATGTTGGCAAAGAATATGACCAGGACCTGACTTTGGGCGAGTACCTTGACTTCATTGGGGATGTCATGCGTGAAGTTTATCGGGTGCTTGTTTGGGGAGGTCGTGTATGCTTTAACGTGGCTAATCTCGGAAGGAGACCGTATATACCGCTTCATGCGTATCTTATACACGTTTTTGAAGAAATCGGTTTTCTCTTCAGAGGAGAAATCATATGGGACAAAGGTGATGCTGTAAGCGGAGCGTCCACGGCTTGGGGTTCCTGGCAGTCAGCTTTGAACCCCGTGCTGAGAGATCAGCACGAGTATATCATCGTTCTGTCCAAAGGAAGCTTCAAAAGGAGCAGAGGGGATAAAAAAGATACTATTACAAGAGAGGAGTTTTTAGAGTTTACAAGGAGTGTTTGGAGGTTTCCGCCTGAGTCCGCAAAAAAGGTAGGGCATCCTGCACCTTTCCCAGAAGAGTTGCCCTATAGATGCATTCAGCTTTATTCTTTCGAAGGGGATGTCGTGCTGGACCCCTTTGCAGGTTCGGGGACTACCTGTGTTGTAGCTTTAAAAACAGGCAGGCATTTTGTAGGGATAGATATTGAAGAAAAGTACGTGACCATGGCTAATAACAGGATAAAGGAAGTTTTAGCCACGAAAAAGCTTCCCGATTACGTTCTTTAGATTTCCGAAGCCAATCTTTTCAACATGCTATACCAATTCTTCCAGTATTTCTCTTTGACCGAATTTATATTTATGGGCTTGTATTTATAAGTTATGAAGTTACCTTTTTTCTTGGCTTTCTCCATCAGTCTCCTAACGGCCTCAGTCTTAATACCGAAACCTCTAGGATTCGTTTTATTTGCTGGTATCCACCACATACTGCTTCCCATTTCTTTTTTTAAATCTTCTAAGTCATTTAATTCGAAAACATAAATCGAAATTGTTTTTTCTTCCCTGTTTCCGGTTATGTATAGGATCGGACTCTTGAACTCAAATTTCTGAACCCTATTTTCCGAAGGAAAACCGTTCCAAGCCACTTTTACTGTGGAAACTTTTTCAGTAGTTTTAAGATTATACTTTCTTTCTTCTTCTCCGAATTTTATGGAAAAGTCCCATCCTCTCTCTGTAGAAGGGGCTGAATTAACCTGTAGACTGAATTCCTCCTTTAGCAGCTCACGAATGAAATTTTCCCTTCTTTTTCCAATATCTGGTGAGTCTCCTTCGATATACAGTAGCTCCCATACTCGTCCTATTAGTTCTAGGATACTTGGATTGGATTTGAATAGTTGAATTAACGGGTCTTCTTTTTTGACTTCCTTTTTATCTTCTTTTGGAAGTTCGAAATTCTCCATGCTGGTTTTACTAATAAGAAGTAAAAAAATTTAGGGTAATATTTTATGTGAGCTGCTCCACGACTAAATTCGGGAGCTTCCGGCGTTACCCACAACCTCTACTGAGTACACTCTTTAGTTTTACCACCTGAAAGCCTCGCCCTTCAGGGCGGGGAGGAGATCAGATTTTTCCCAAAACTCCTCCATCCAAAAGCTGGCCCGAACCCGGATCTCGGTTTTTGGGCCCAATTTTATTGAGGCCCAGCTCACTTTAAAAAGAAAATTTGAAAGTTTTATATAGTTCTCTTATCACCTATAGTTGTGAAAGCGTACTGGAGTTTAATCCCGGCTCTGGCAATCCTTGCAGGATTGGGCGGTATCCTCATCGGTGGAGAAACACCTGAAAGCAAAACCAGCACTCTCGCATTTTTAAACCTCTTCGGAAAACAGGAAGAGTGGAAGACCGCGGACGAGATGAAAGGGCTCGTGGATGATGAAACCCTCAAAGTAATGCAGTGCTACACTGTGAGGAACACGAAAGAAGTCACAGAGAACAAAACCCTGCTCTTTACAAAAGTACAGTTGCAGAAGAGGATAGAACCAACCTTCATGTTGAAGGACAACACCATCTACGTGAAGAACAGAGAAACCATACTCACGGGAGGTCTAGTGGGCCGTCTGTACAGTATTAGCCTTCCGTGGAGGGGGACCTCCACAGCAAACTTCTTCGAAGCCAGGTGCCTGATGAAAGTGAACGAGACGCATTACAGGCTTTCAGTAGTATTCTACGATCCCATCTACCTGAAAAAGACGCTTGTCGTGAGTGCGGAAACTCCGAAGGATTACACTCACACCTATGACGGGTTCAAGGAAGAGGACCACACGTGCAAACTGCTCGGGCTGGATTTCGGTGGAGGAAAACCCGCTGTCGAGAACCCCCAAATACCCTGCCATCACGTTAACTACTACTGGATCAGGCCGAACCCGCTGACTGTGGGTTTTGGGAAAGAATTCGAGAAGCTGATTGATAAGGAAAAACTGCCGAAAAATGCTGCGATCCCGATTGTGACGAGATTCATGGACACTCTGGTGGATTACCCCAGAGGCAACTCCTCCGGAAAAATACTCGTCTATGATCCTGCTACCAAGAGCTTCAGCGAAATACCGAAGCCTGTAAGGAAAGTCGACTATCCTGAGGAAATCATTTGGGAGAGCATGCTCGTCGGCCGCGGATACTGTGAAGTTTATGTTAGGGTCACAGAGCAGATTCTCAGGTATCTCGGACTCGACGTGTACGATGGTAGCGTCGACATAACCGGGGCTCACGCAGTTCTGGGAGTGAGTGAGAAGGATATTGCGGGCGTGAAAGGGCTGAGGGGCTACCCAGCAATTGCGGTGATCCAGAGGGATGACGGGCAGGTTATGAGAATCCACGTGCTTGATGTAACGGACGCGTATTCTCCAATTTACAGGTGGTGGGATCTGTACCGGACCAAGTATATTGCCTTCTCCCAGTACAACCCGATTTAAAAAATCAAAAAATCTCAATTTTTTAATTTAAAAAAATTGGGGGAAGTCTCTAGCAGACCTGTACACAGATTCCTATGCCTGTACATTCCATCCTGCAGCATCCTGATTTGAATTCATAGTTGTAGTCAATAGGAGAGTAGAACGTGTAGTAGACATGTAGGGTACCGAGCGACTGGCAGGGATTGTCAAAGTGCACGAGGTTTCTAGATGGATCATACCATCCCATAATCATGTCACCGTTACCCGCAGGCTTGTTGCTTCCTAGGTTCGTGGTCCTGTTCAGGTCAATGAGGTACATGGGAACTCCAGAGTAGTAGTATGGCCCGTACTTGTCTACATACTCGACCCGTCCAATGGAGTAATAAGCTGCACCCGAGTTGTAGTTTGCCACTCCCTTAGATCCTGAAGAAATATTCGTGTAAGTGTACACGAGGTCAATATGTGTTTCTTCTCTCTTGACACTAATATCCTTCGTAGCTACTGCCGTCTGGTTACAGCTATCCCAGACGATGGCTTTGATCGTGTAATTCCCCTCCGTCAGCCTTATGCTCGTAATATCCGGAGAGATCACCAGCGAGCCGCTGGTCGTGCTCAGGTTAATCCCGAAATAGCTCACGTCGTTAATGTACAGTTCAAGCCTTTTGATCAGAGTATCATCGCTGAAGCTGACGGTGATTGGGATTTCGACGGTGTCAGAATCTCCGGAAATCGTGTATCTGTCTTCTGTAGGTTTTATTAGGTTCACGGCTGGTGGCTGGTCTGGACAGACGTTGCACGGGACTATCATCCCCGTTGCCTCCGTGCTCAAGCCTTTATTATCCGTGACGACGAGTCTGAGCATCATGTACTGTTTCCCGTTGAAGTTCGCCCTGAAGGTCATCTGAACGTTGTTCGCATTGGAGCCGCTCAGGCTCGTCTCAGCTACGAGTACTCCGTCAGCGTAGAGGGTTGCCCTGCTCAGCCCGTTTGGTGAGCTGGCTGAGAATGTGACTGTCACATTCGAGCCGTCCACCACGCACTGTGCAGGATAGCTGAAGCCTGTTATTGACGGGCCCTGTGCTCCTCCTTCACCACCCCCTCCCCCTCCTCCACCGCTGCCGCCGGACTTGACGTTGAACTCGACACTGTCACCCAGCAGGTTTCCGTTACTGTCCCTTGCGAAGACTGTAAGCCTCCACCTGCCCTCGGTAACATCGCATGGTGCAGTGTAGGTGCTTCCCGAGTCAGGGGCTGTCCTGGTGACGGAGCACTGTGAAATCCACCCTGTCAGGGACGGGTCGGAACTCCACTTTGCGAATCCAAAGTCAACTTTCTCGACTCTCCCGTAGCCTCCACTCACGCTTGCCGTGGCTTTGGCCGTGAGTGTTCCCGGGGGCACCGTGGCTCCGTAGGTTGGGTAGATTATCTGGAGTGACAGGTTCCCCGGAACCGGTGTTGGCATTGAGCTGACCTGCACATCAAGCATTTTAGCTCCGAGGATGTTCACGTAAGTACTGTTGCAGAGTCCCTCCTCGTTGCAGGCTTCAAGGTACCAGAGCTCGCTTGTGTCGAGGGCGACCCAGTTCTTTATCGTGATGTTCTTCATCGGGTCTGTGATCTGGCATGATATTGTGACATTGTTACCCATACTGTCCTTTCTCACGATCGTGTCCACGGATGCGTTTCTGTCGCACGAGATCTTCAAGCTCGGATTGCTCGCATTCCAGAAGGTTGCGTTTACGAGTGGCGATGTCGTGTCCACGGTGAAGACCATGTCGAAGGTTGAGCCTTCGAGGTAGGCTTCACCCCTCTTCGCGGGTACTTTAGCATAGTAACTGTGGTAAGTCCTCTGCGTATCAACCGTCAGGTACTCCACGAGGTAGTCCCTCTCCTCCGCAACTCCCGGTCTGTTCACTACCGGGTTTATCAGGAAGGTTTTGCTCCAGTCACCCTTTATGAGCGAGAGTGCGACGGGGATGCCGTTTATCTTGATGTTCGTGGGCAGGCAGGCCCAGCCTCCCTGGTTGTTAGTAGTGTGCGGTGTGTTGTTGTACTCGCGCTGGACTCCCACGGGCATGATCATCTGGTTCAGGGGCAACTCTCCCGAGGGGAGTTTGAAGTTGAGTGATGGTGTCGAGTACACGACGGGAGGATACGCTACACCGCTGGCAGTGGCCATCACTCCCGTGTAGGCTCCTGGATTGGATGGATGGGATACTGCGAACAGGACTCTAACTGGCGTGGAGTTCACGGTGGAGATGGAGGGGTATTTGCTGGCGGACCAGTAATAGCATCCATAACCCACATAATTTTGATAGCGACAGTTGATAATTTCCGGGTTCCTGGCCAGGAGTTGTACGGGGTACACTTTATCGTATATCATGCAGCACGTGTCCACATAACTGTCAGCGTAGAAGGTTGCCTTGTACTCGCAGTATGTTGTGTTGAAGCTGAGGTCTACCGTGCTGTTGTTCCCGACAATAAACCTCTTCATGATCTTTGAGGAGCTGTCGATGTCGACAGTGTAAATATCAACGAATGGTGGTGGGACGAAGCGTACGGGGTCGAAGTTTACCATGCTGCTGTTGGGGGGCATTACTGCCGGGTCGTTTCTGCGGATGACGCTGAAGTCGGTCGTTCTTATTGCCACCGGATCCGAGTCACCGCAAAGGTAGGTATTGTTCGCAATCCTCCTGCACCAGTTGCCCGGTGCGCCTACTATAGGACTTGAGGAGTTGACGAACACGGTCCCCGAGAGGTCTGGCCCTCTGACTACCGAGAAGTTCACTGCGCCGATGTATTTTGTAGTGCTACCGTACGTCAGGTAAACGTCAATCCTGTGCCTCCCCTCTGAGATGCTGGATGGTAGGGGTATGGTGAAATTCACGCCGCTTGAACTGAGGTATGCACTGCCCAAATCCGAGCCGTCCAGTTTTACGATGACGTAGCCTATAGCGTTACCTGCGTCCCATCCGTAGCCGGTGATGTTCAGGGGCTCATTTAGGTAGGTTTTAATCCTCTGCCCCTCCAGCGGGTAGTCGATTCTAGCATACGCTACCCTCTGAGAGCCTAAAAGGCCTGCTACCCATATTTCGCCGCTGATCGGGTCGCCGGTGCCCGGGACCACGTTCACGATCTGCGATTTCATGAAGATTCCCTGGTTCAGGTAGGCTACCACAGTGAAACCGTGCGTTCCAAGCTTCAGAGTAACGCTGGGGAAGCTGAAGTAGTAGGTATTATACCAGTTTATGGATCCACCTTGGGTGCTGCTACCGATCAGTTTTCCGTCAAAGTAGTACTCCACCCTGGAGACGTATTCGGTGTTGTAGATCTCATCACACCCGATTGTTCCGCTGGGAGCGTACGTCACCGTGTCCCCCCATATGGGGGTTGTGAGTGTGATGCTGTCCCCACCGTAGAAGCCCATAGTAACATACCGGCAGTACTGTGCCGTTGCAGGGCTGGCCAGCGTGGCGAGCAGGATTAGGAGCAGTAACCACTTCATTCTCTTCACTTTCTCACCTCCCCTCCAGCACGGTAAATGTAGGCCACAGTCAGGAGTCCGAGGGCTGCGGAATACAGGGCTGCCACGAGCTTCTCCACAAACAGGGGCTGCCCTGCGGGAGTGCTTGGAGGGTCGAACCAGAGTGCATGAACCGCACTCATCGCTGCCGATAAACCGAACAGTGCGGCCAGCATGCAGAGCAGGAATAACCCGACCCTCATTCTTCCCATCACCTCCTCACCCTCCGGTAAACGTAAACCAGCAGTCCCAAACTCGCAGCCAGGACTGCGACTGCGGGGATCCATGCGAATGCGGATCCCTCTGCCCTGGGTTCCTCCGCCTGTGATGGTTTTTCTGGAGTCTCCGGTGGTTGGGTCAGAACTTCAGGCCTGCTGACGCCGTGGAATTTGTATGAGATGTGCAGTGCGAGGAGCGGGCGTTCGCAGAAGTGGGAGCCGTCAATGTTTATGTTGTTCGGGCACGTGACTATGTCGGAGACGTAATCCCTGTTCTCGTCCACAGGTTTTGTTGAGAAGCTGCCCAAAAGCCAGAAGTTGCCGATGTACTCTGTCTTTGTCTCGTTGAAAACCGTGTAGGTTACGAAATCGTTCATGTATTTTGAATTGTTCCCCCTGACAGCGAAGAACGTGTTGAGGCTTGCGATGAAGGTGCAGTTGTCAAGCTGCGTGTAGCGTATCAGATTGTGGTATGCCCTTACCGTGGAGTTGTAGCAGAAGAGGGTGTCTATCTCACTGTCCTGGATTGTGAGGTTTGCGTTCCTTGCCACAACGCTCCCGTTGAAGTGGGAGAGCATTGAGTCCCCGCTCAGCTCAACGCTGCCGCGGCAGTTGTCCAGGAATGCGTCGTGCAGGCTTGTGTCCACAGTCTCGTTCACCAGAACGAGAGCGTAGAAGAGTAAGAGCCAGATCATGGGCATCACCTCGGATTTGCCGTGAATTTCACGGCTGCGGACTCGACGTTGCCGGCGGTGTCGTAGGCGAAGATCCTGATCTCGTTGGTTCCGGATACGAAGTAGTTGCCCCTTGCACAGCTGGCCAGATAGGTAAAGGTGTAATTCTTAGTCCCGTTCAGGTTGCTGTACGCCGTGTACGCTATGCCGTTGTGGTAGACTACAATCCTGTTCAGCCCGTAATCCGAGGTCACGCTTGCGGTCACGTTAACCGTGCTGCTGGAGCCGTAGTAGGAGCCGGGTGTTGGGGATAGTATTGTGATCCTGACCGGTTTCGGAGTGTAGGTTTGGGAGACGTTTGTCGGCGTCTGGTTCCGCCAGCTCGTCGGCGGCACGGTCACGGTGAAGATTCTCATGTGAGGTTCGATTACGGTGAAGCTCACTCTTGCACTGCTGTTCTTCCCGCTCACGTCGAAGGCAAAGGCCTCGATCACGTGATTTCCTTCGGAGGCGTTTGCAGGGATGTCAATGCTGAACTCCCTATCACCGTTCAGCTGGTAGGAGTCTAATTTGAGGTAGTCCATGTAGATGTCCACGCTGCTGAGCCCGAAGTCGTCGCTCGCTGAGACCGAGATCGTGAAGCTGGCCGTGCCGTTTACTGCTGGCAAATTCGCTCCATTTCTGGGCGAGTTTATGCTCACCACCGGGGGAGCGTCGCTGTCCACTTCGAAGTTTGCGATGTCCGTTGAAGCCTGGCCTGCAGTATCGTATGCTATGGCCATCGCCGTGTGTCTTCCCGGCCCCACTTCTGGAGCTACAGTACTGCATGAGGTTGCATTCTCGCATGTTTTCAGAAGAGTGTTGTCAAGGTAGAGTTCTATCCTTACAACTTTGAGGTCGTCCTCTGCTACTGCGGATATGGTGATGTTAACTGGGTTGGGTGTAACGTATTTGGCTCCTTTTGGTGGGGAGGTCAGGACTACTGAGGGTGGGCTGTCGATTGCGAGGACTACGCTGCTCGCCTTCCCCGTGATGTCGGAGGTTTCAACCCTGGCGAAGTAGGCTTTCTTGTCGCTGGAGCTCCTGTACTCGTTTCCTGAGTAGATCATTGTTATTAGAGTCCCGTTGCCCTCTTTGGCCCATTCGAGTGTGAACTGTGCGGTTTTTACCTGGCAAGTCCAGTTGCCCGTCTGCCTGTAGTTGTTGTAGCATTCCATTAGCTGGTCCATTTCTCCTTTTGCCAGTGGTGAGAAGCCGAAGATGAGTCTTTCACCGTCCTCGTAGCCTGCGTAAATGTTCACGGAGACTATTGATGTGTCATCGGACACGTTCACGCTGTAGCTGGAGTTTTCGCTGGTGTAGGTTATCTCTGGGAAGGCTGTGTCCTGGTAGAGGGTGACGGGTTTGAAGTAGACTGCCTTGTAGACTATCTGGTTTTCGTAGATTATCTGGACTACTGCGACGTCTTCAAGCTGGCCGAGGTCTATTCTGAGCTTTTCATTCGGCTCCCAGATTCGGTTGCCGTTCTCGTCTGAGATGCTTGCCTGCCTGTTGTTGATGTAGATCTGCAGGGAGGTCAGGTTTACTGGGATTGAGGCGGTGTTTGTTATCTCTATTGAGGTTTCTCTTTGGGCTACGATCACCGGGATGGTGTCCTTTGGTAGTGTTTCTTCTACTAGCTTCAGCACCGCCATGCCGATGCTGGCTGTTAATGCTGGGGAGATGGCCAGCACCAGCAGTGTGATGAGCGGTGCTGCGCCTTTTTTGGTTGGGTTTATTCTCCCCTTCATCGTCCTGCTTACTATAGTTTAAAAATGTGACCTGAGGTAGAGGTTTTTGGTATATATAATTAGTAGTATAATTTTTGAGATTTTTAAAGAGTCGTCACTCCGGATGTAGTCCCCACCTGAAAAAGCCCCCTCTTAGGGTGAGTTGCTCCACACGCCTCTCGTTAAGGCATGGGCTATATTCATATCGCATATCTGGACTTCCCTCTGCAAGGGAAACATCCCCAAGATTTTTTCAACACAGAACTATTTAAACCTTGCCCATTCATCCCAGAGCTAAAGCTCTGGGTTTTCTGGGCACCCATTTTTATAAACAAATAAGAATTTCCTTTTCGCAATCACACTACAACAACCTCGTGAAAGGAATTGGAAGGCCTTCAATGCCCGTGAAGGGCACCTCTCATATCTGCAAGCGGAGTTTTCGGCGTTAAAGGGAGCTTTACGCCATTATCTGCCATTCAAAAGCCAAACTCTCCAAAGTTGAAGTTTGAACTTCAAACTCAACTCACAGAAAAGGGGGGAGAGGTCAGATTAAAATTGAAAATTTTGAAACTTTGAATATCAAACAGAGGCTTTTTCCGTGAAATGAGACTTTCAATTTAATCCGACCTCTCTACAAATCATGACATTTCTTTAAAGGGAGACCTCTTTCCGTGAAATGAGGATGCGAATTTAAAAGATAATTTGAAGTTCGAACGTCAAAGTTCAACTCGAATTTAGCTAACTCTCTCAAAAGCTTAAAAAAACCAGCAACCCCCAGTTAAGCTTCTTCCGTGAAAGCGAGTAACTTTAAAGGGGCCTCCTCATGAGGTCGATGAAACTAGGGAAAGAAGAAGACATTCGCACCACAAAATTGTGCCGTTTAATTTAATAATCTATCCAGTTCGTCGTATACTGTTTCTCTGTGACTAAGCTTAACGAGAACTATCTTGCATTTTTCTTTATCGCTGTAAATTAGCCTGTATTTGCCTATTTTGACTTTTTTATAATCTCTAAACTTTCCTTTTAGAGGTTCTCCGATATGAGAACCTTTCAGGATTTGATCTATTTTCTCAGATACCCGATCTCTCATCTCTCTATCCAGTTTTTCCACATCTTTTTCGAAACTGTGCCGAAATTCTGCTACATGTCTGTATTTTTCACTCAATTTTCAGCACCCTTTTAACTTCTTCAGGTGTTCTTGCAGTCGCAGCGATTTCCTCGCTTTCCTCAAAAGCCAGCATAAAAGTGAGCGTACAGTTTTCGAGCTTGTCTGCCAGGTTTTTCAATTCTTTTCCAATGGATCTGAGCTTCTCATGCACTTCTGTTTCGTATGAGGAAAACAGGAGGAGGAAAAGCGAGAAGTAAATTACCGCGTATTCGTATAAATCCTCCGGATAGTTCATGAAGTCGAGAGTAACGGTAACGAATCTTTCGAACTCTCCTTTCAGCTTTCTAAACTTCCACTCCTCGTGCTCGGCAATTATGCTGAAAGCTTCATCAACATCGATTCCAGCATCTTTGAACTTCTTGGAAAGAGACTTGAGAAATCTAAAAGCCTCAATTAGGTCCTTTTCTCCAGCTTCGTATGTGGTTTTCTGGAGTGCGCTGAAAAGCAGAAATAAAACTCTTGCATCCATCAGCAATTTCCCGGCAACAGCTTTCACATTTTCCGGGTTTTTCAGCGTTTCCTCAATATATGGCTCCAAGTGTTTTCCGAGGGTTGAATAAATTTCAGATC
>Ga0080004_1103855_pt1 | contig 19561 bp, 23 predicted proteins | sample WasSprMetagenome_FD_69207 | JGI IMG/M metagenome (GOLD analysis project Ga0080004, IMG submission 69207) | Sulfidic aquatic microbial communities from Washburn Spring, Yellowstone National Park, USA - WS (SPADES assembly) (version 2) | ecosystem: Environmental > Aquatic > Thermal springs > Hot...
CCATGTGGCTGAAGCGCGAAACCTACAACGAGGCCGTCTTCCTGGCGGCCAAGGCCAGACACGCATCCGTCAACCCCTAAAGTCCGTCGCACGACCCTCTTGACATAGAGGGATCTTTCCGCCCAAACAAAAAGGACCCTGTAGACGCTACAAGATCCTTAAGGATTCCTGCCTCGGTTGGCGGCGTACGCCATTAAGTCCCGCGGACACCAACTGTCTACAGCAAAGACCGTATGCTATGCGGCTTTTTACCGAAGTTAAGCGATTACTTTCTGGGCGTTCACCTTCACCCCGGGGCCCATTGTGGAGCAAACGGTGATGCCCCTGATGTACTGCCCCCTGGCGGCAGGCGGCCTGGCCCGGATGAGGGATTCCACCAGGGCCCGCAGGTTTTCCACCAAATGCGCGGTTTCAAAGGATACCTTGCCGATGGGTGCGTGAATGATGCCCGCCTTGTCAACCCGGTACTCGATTCTACCGGCCTTGACTTCCTGGACCGCCCGGCCCACATCGAAGGTTACGGTGCCCGTCTTGGGGTTGGGCATCAGTCCCTTCGGGCCCAGAATGCGGCCCAGTTTTCCGACCATACTCATCATGTCCGGTGTCGCGATGGCCACGTCGAAGTCCAGCCAGCCCTCCTGTATTCTGGCCACCAGGTCCTCGGCGCCCACATAATCGGCCCCGGCCGCCTCGGCCTCCTTGACCTTTTCCCCGCGCGCGAACACCAGCACCTTGCGCGTCTTGCCGGTGCCGTAGGGCAGGACCACCGCCCCCCGTACCATTTGGTCCGCGTGCCGGGGGTCCACGCCCAGCTTGACGGCGACTTCTACGGTCTCGTCGAATTTGGCTGGGGCGATCTTCTTTACCAGTTCCAGGGCCTCAACGGGGTCCATCAGAACGTTGCGGTCTACCTGTTTTCTGGCCTCCACATATTTCTTACCCCTGCGCGCCATGTCTCGAGGTCACTCCCCTACCACTTCAATGCCCATGCTGCGTGCGGTGCCCTCGATTATGCGCACCGCCGCTTCGAGGTCGGTGGCGTTCAGGTCCTGCATCTTCAGGCTGGCGATCTCCCGCACCTGGGCCCGGGTCACGCGGCCCACCTTCTTGCGGCCGGGCTCCTGCGACGCCGTCTCGAGGCCGGCCGCCTTTTTCAACAGGACCGAGGCGGGCGGGGTCTTGCATACGAAACTGAAGGACCGGTCCTCGTAGATGGTTATTTCCACCGGAATGATGGTGCCCACCTGGGCCGCCGTACGCTCGTTGTACTCTTTTACGAAGGCCATAATGTTGACGCCGTGCTGGCCCAGTGCCGGCCCCACGGGCGGGGCAGGCGTCGCCTTGCCCGCGGGGATCTGCAACTTCACTACTGCAGCTACCCTCTTCGCCATACCCGCTTTTCGGCCTCCATGGCTCAGTCAAATTTTTCTACCTGGGAGAAGTCCAGCTCCAAGGGTGTATCCCGCCCGAACATGGATACCATTACCCGGGCCTTACCCTTCTCCGGATGGACCTCTTCCACGGTACCAACGAAGCCCTCAAAGGGCCCCGTTACGATCTTAACCTTTTCGCCCACGGCCAGGCTGATGCGCGGCCGGGGTTCGTCCTGTCCCATCTGACGCATGATCTGGCGGACCTCGGCCTCGGTCAGGGGCACCGGCCGGGACCCGCTCCCCACGAAACCCGTGACTCCGGGGGTGTTGCGTACCACGTACCAGGAGTCGTCGGTAATGATCATCTCCACCAGGACGTAACCGGGAAATATCTTACGCTTGGTGATGCGCCGCTTGCCGTCCTTGAACTCCACCTCGTCCTCGGTCGGCACCACGATGCGAAAGATTTTGTCTTCCATGTTCATGGATTGAATGCGCTTTTCCAGATTGGCCTTCACCTTGTTTTCGTAACCGGCATAGGTGTGAACTACGTACCACTGCTTATTGCCCATAACCAGGGCCGCAACCCCCTTCACCGGCCCAGAACGAAGGCAACGAGCTGGCTCAGTATGGAGTCCACGATCCAAATCAGCAGCGCCACCACCGCCACCGAGACCAGTACTACTCCCGTATAAATCACCACTTCACGGCGCCGCGGCCAGTGCACCTTGCGCAACTCGCTGTACACACCGCGGAAGTACTTCTCGGTCCTGACCCAGAACGGCTCGGCCCGCGGTGCGGGCTCCTTTTTCTTCACGGGTTTACCGGCTTCCTTCCTGGCTCCCTCCCGCCTTTTCCGCGGCAGTACCATGCCCTCACATCCCCGGATTCTATCTCGTCTCTTTGTGGACCGTGTGGGTGCGGCAGAAGGGACAGTACTTCCTGAATTCCAGCCGTCCCGGGTCGTTCTTCTTGTTCTTAGTCGTGGTATAGTTGCGGCGCTTGCATTCCGAACAGGCCAGGGTGATGGTTACCCGCACCACGGTCACCTCCCGACAAACAAAAAAGCCAGCTGCCGTTTACCCTAAACAATTTAGCATACCGCAGGTATGGTGTCAATACGGCCAGAGAAGTTGAAAGTGGGGTTGGCCACCCCACTTACTCCTGAATCGCCGTGACCACACCGGCCCCCACCGTGCGGCCGCCTTCCCGAATGGCAAACCGCAAACCCTCTTCTATGGCGATCGGTGTGATAAGCTCAATGTCCAAACGAATGTTGTCCCCAGGCATCACCATCTCCACACCCTCCGGCAGCCGGATGACCCCCGTCACGTCCGTAGTCCGAAAGTAAAACTGCGGCCGGTAACCGTTGAAAAACGGCGTGTGCCGCCCTCCCTCTTCCTTCGTCAATACGTAAACCTCCGCGCTGAACTTCCGGTGCGGCTTGATGCTCCCCGGCTTCGCCAGTACCTGCCCCCGCTCGATCTCCCGCCGCTCTACCCCGCGCAATAAGCACCCAATGTTGTCCCCCGCCTGACCCACGTCCAGGGTCTTGCGGAACATCTCTACCCCGGTCACTACCGTCTTGCGCGGTTTGTCCATGAACCCTACGATCTCTACCTCGTCCCCCACCTTCACCGTGCCGCGCTCTACCCGGCCCGTCGCCACCGTGCCCCGTCCCGTGATGCTGAAAACGTCCTCCACCGGCATCAGGAACGGTTTATCCACGTCCCGCATCGGCGTCGGGATGTATTCGTCTACCGCGTCCATCAGCTCCCAGATGCTCTTGCACCACTCGCACTCCCGCCGGCCACACCCGCATTCCATGGCCTTTAACGCCGAACCCTTGACCACCGGGACGTCGTCCCCAGGAAATTCGTACGTCGACAGCAGCTCCCGTACCTCCATCTCCACCAGCTCCAAAAGCTCCGGGTCGTCCACCATGTCTACCTTGTTCAGGTATACCACGATGTACGGTACCCCCACCTGACGCGCCAGCAAGATGTGCTCCCGCGTCTGGGGCATCGGGCCGTCCGCCGCCGAAACCACCAGGATCGCTCCGTCCATCTGGGCCGCCCCCGTGATCATGTTCTTGATGTAGTCCGCGTGCCCCGGACAGTCCACGTGGGCGTAATGCCGCCTCTCCGTCTCGTACTCTACATGGGCCGTGTTGATGGTAATCCCCCGCTCCCGCTCCTCCGGCGCGTTGTCAATCTCTTCGTATCTCTTTACCTGCGCCAAACCCGCCTTGTTTAAACATAGCGTGATCGCCGACGTCAGCGTGGTCTTCCCGTGGTCCACGTGCCCGATGGTCCCTATGTTCACGTGGGGCTTGGTGCGCACGAATTTAGGCTTGGCCATTTTCCTTTCCTCCTCGATTCTAGTATTATGCCCATTGCGATGCGACGATCTCAATTCGCTCTAACGCCCAAAACTCCTGCTTGCGGTTGCCGCGGCGGCAAAAAAGTAACCGGCCCTCGCGGGCCGGTCGGTGAGTGGTAGCGGCGGAGGGACTTGAACCCCCGACACAGCGGGTATGAACCGCTTGCTCTTCCAGCTGAGCTACGCCGCCCTGGAGCCCATAGCCGGGATCGAACCGGCGACCTTATCCTTACCAAGGATACGCTCTACCCACTGAGCTATATGGGCCTAAATGGTTGCGGGGGCTGGATTTGAACCAGCGACCTTCGGGTTATGAGCCCGACGAGCTACCTGCTGCTCCACCCCGCGTCGTTACCTTAATTATAGCATATTTCATGGCGCCCGGCAAATGCCACTTTCGCGCCCCTTTGTCTGGAGCCGACAGCGGGACTCGAACCCGCAACCTGCTGATTACAAGTCAGCCGCTCTGCCGTTGAGCTACGTCGGCCTGCCAACGCCTATTTTATCTCAAACCGGCCCGCCCGTCAACCCTACTCCAGTCAGGCCTGAGCCTCGCGTCTCTCCAAATAGCGCTCCAGCTTGCGCTTTACGCGCTGCAGGGCGTTGTCTATGGACTTTACGTGGCGTTTCAGCTCCTCGGCAATTTCCTGGTAGGACTTGCCCTCCAGGTAGGACATGAGCACCCTCCATTCCAGGGAGCTGAGGATCTCGCCCATTTTTTCCTCGATGTTGCCGAACTCCTCCCGGCTGATGATCAGTTCCTCCGGGTCGCTCACCTGGGACCCCGCGATAATGTCCAGCAGGGTCCGGTCCGAGTCCTCGTCGTAAATGGGTTTGTTCAGGGAAACGTAGGAATTCAAGGGAATGTGTTTTTGCCGGGTCGCCGTCTTGATGGCCGTAATGATCTGGCGCGTGATACACAATTCGGCGAAGGCCCGGAAGGAAGAAAGCTTGTCAAGGCGAAAGTCACGGATGGCCTTGTAGAGGCCGATCATTCCCTCCTGAATGATGTCTTCCCGATCCGCCCCCACCAAAAAGTAGGAGCGTGCCTTGGCGCGAACGAAGTTCTTGTACTTGTTGATGAGGTATTCCAGGGCCGCATTGTCCCCTTCGCGCGCACACTCCACCACTTCCTCGTCCATCATCACCTGGTAGCAGCCAGCATTCTGGGCGCCCAGATTCAAACGGATCCCCCCGCTCAATTGGTTAACTAAGGGGTTGCCCACTGCCCATAATTATAATGGACGCCACAAGCCACGTCAAGTAAGCTTCGTCCCGCAATTCACAAAGGTCTGCCTCTTCCCCTCTGGCGGAGCACCTCGTAGAGGACTACTGCCGTGGCCACGGCCACGTTGAGGGAGGTAACGCGCCCTGCCATGGGTATCCTTACCAGTACGTCACACTCGGCGCGCACGGCCTTGGTCAACCCCCGGTCCTCCCCGCCCACGACCAGGGCCAGGGGCCCGGTCAGGGAAACGTCCCAGAGGCATGTGCTAGCCCCGGGGTCCGCACCCACCACCCACAGGCCCTGTTGCCGCAGGTACTTGAGTGCCACGGCCGGATTCCCCACGCGGGCCACCCGCACGTACTCCAGGGCCCCCGCCGCGGCCTTGGCCACCGCGGCCGTCAGGGCCGCGGTACGGCGCCTGGGCAGCACCAGGCCGGTGGCGCCTACGGCCTCGACCACGCGCACGATGCTTCCCAGGTTGCGGGGGTCGAAAACCCCATCCAGTACCACCAGGAGTGGTTCTGCCGCCCCCGCAAGGAGGTCCTCCAGTTCCACGTAGGGGTAAGCGGCCACCACCGCCGCCACGCCCTGGTGTCCCACCCCGGGCGCCAGTCGGTCCAGGTAAAGGCGGTCCACCCGGCACACCGGTACGCCCCGCTCCCTTGCCAGGGACTGAATTTCGGCCAGACCGTGGGTCCGCCCGCTGGCCAGGTAGATCTTATTCAGGGGGCGCCCGGAGCGCAGGGCCTCGCGCACGGGATGACGGCCCACGATCACCTCATCCATCTCCTGCGTCGACCCCATAGCGGGCCCGCACCTCGGCCGCCTTGCCGCAGCCCAGCTTGCCCTCCGGGCAGGGCCCCCGCAGGCACCGGGGCCCCGCGGTCCTGAAAAGGGCCGGAGCGACTTCTTTGACCACCCGCAACATGGCCTCGGCCAGATTCCGGATTTCCCACTGGGCCCGGTTGCAGCAACGCAAGGAAAAGAAGTGGTGCAGTTCCCGCGCGTTCATAGTGACCACGAGCTTGGTTTCGGCGGCGTTGGGCAGGACGAAACGCGCGTCCTCTCGGGCCTCGCGATTAGCCCCCAGCGCGCGGTACCAGAAATCGTACCATTCCTGTATCTGCCGCATCTGGCGCTCGAATTCGGCCACGTACTCCGGCCCCAGCTCTACCACGCGCGGGGGAACGATATAGTCGAATACCCCGTCCGGGCTGCTGGCGGAGCTCTTACCCACCCAGCGCTGCGATTGTACCGAAAAACTCGCAATGCGGTGCCGGGTCAGCTGGGCCAGGCAGGCCCGCGATATGCCCTCCACGCCGAAGGTGAACACAGCGTGCTCCAGCGGGGTGTGGTGACCGCTGCGCAAGAGCAGCGCGATCAGGTCCTCGCGCCGCTCCGGCGTGAGATGCCCCTCTATCTCGTGGACGCCGGCCGGGGAATAACAGAGGTGGGCACTCGCAGCCACGGCATTTTCGGGATGCGGGGTATACCGCAGCAGCCTCACGACCAGTTGCCTGGCTCCCACCTTGCCTTCGACCCCTCTCGCCGTAGAATCCAGCCGCGGGACGGTTGGCCGCCCGGAGCTACACCACGCGCCAGCGCACGCCCTCGGGTGTGTCCTCCAGGACGATGCCCAACTCGCGCAGCCCCGCGCGAATGCGGTCCGCCGTGGTCCAATCCTTGCGCTGCCGGGCCTCCTGGCGCACGGCGATGAGCAGTTCCAGAAGTTGTTCGGCCTTGCCCCCGAAGCAGGGCTCCTCAAATACGAACCTTCCGGTCTGCTCGTCTACCGGGAAGAGACCCAGGACCCGATTGAAGTCACGGTAGAGCTCCCGGGCCGCGGCCAGGGCCGCTCGGACCGGAGGCTGCGGCCGGTGCAGGTAGCCGTTAACCCTGTGCGCCAGGTCAAAGAAAACGCCGATGGCCTGGGCGGTGTTGAAGTCGTCGTCCATGGCCCGGATGAAGGCGTCTTTGAACCGTTCGAGCTCGGACAGCAAGGCCTCTTCCTCGGCGCCCGCAGCGCGTTCCCGACCGTTTTCCAGCCCTTCCTCGAGGAGCCGCGCGCTGACACGGAGCCGGTCCAGGGCCCGGCCCGCCACCGCCAGCCTGGTATCGTCGAAGTCGAGGGGACTGCGGTAATGGGTGTTGAGCAGGAAGAAGCGCACCACCGAGGGCGGGAATTTCTCGAGTATCTCCCGCACCAGGAAGAAGTTGCCCAGGGACTTGGACATTTTCTCCCGGTTGACCGTAATGAACCCGTTGTGAAGCCAGTAGCGCACGAAGGGCTGCCCGGTGGCGGCCTCGGACTGCGCGATCTCGTTCTCGTGGTGCGGAAAGATCAGGTCGGCACCGCCCCCGTGGATGTCAAAGCCCGGCCCAAGGTAATGCAGCGACATGGCCGAGCACTCGATGTGCCACCCCGGGCGGCCCGGGCCCCACGGGCTGTCCCACGCCGGCTCTCCCGGGCGGGACCGCTTCCACAGGGCGAAATCCATGGGGTGGCGCTTGCGCGGGTCCACCTCCACCCGCGCGCCGGCCAGCATCTCGTCCAGGGTGCGGCCCGAAAGCTTGCCGTAATCCGGGAACCTGGTGACGGCGAAATAAACGTCACCCTCCACCTCGTAGGCGAAACCGCGCTCCAGAAGCCGCACCACCAGGTCGATGATCACGGGCATGTGCTCGGTAACCCGCGGATGCACGTCGGCCGGCAGCACGTTCAGGGCCGCGGCGTCCTGAAAGTACTCCTTGATGTAGCGCTCGGAAAGCGCAAGGGGTTCCGCGCCCTCCTCGGCGGCCCTGGCGATGATCTTGTCGTCGATATCTGTGAAGTTCTGGACAAAGGTTACCGCGTACCCCCGGTAGGTGAGGTACCGGCGGATGGTATCGAAGACCACCAGCGGGCGGGCGTTTCCCAGGTGAATGAGGTTGTACGTCGTGGGCCCGCACACGTACATGCTGACCTTACCCGGCTCCCGGGGCCGGAAGGTTTCTTTCTTTTTGGTAAGGGTGTTATATACTTCCATAGCCCTGAGTTCTGGCCCCCTCCGTGAACGCGCGTTCCAGACGGTGCAACCGCCCCTCGAGCTCCTCGATCCTCTCCTGCAGGTGGCCCAGCATTTCGGCCACCGGATCCGGCAGCTGGTCGTGGCGCAAGGGATCTTCCCCCACGCGCTGCCCATCGCGCACCACCACGCGACCCGGAACCCCCACCACGGTGCAGTTCGGCGGCACGGACTTCAATACCACGGAGCCGGCCCCCACCTTGCAGTTGTCGCCGATGGTGATGGCCCCCAGTACCTTGGCGCCGGCGCTGATGACCACGTTGTTGCCGATGGTGGGGTGACGCTTGCCCTTTTCCTTACCCGTCCCGCCCAGGGTTACACCCTGGTAGAGGGTCACGTTGTCGCCGATCTCCGCAGTTTCTCCGATTACGACTCCGGAGCCGTGGTCAATGAAAAAGCCCTTGCCGATTTTCGCGCCGGGGTGGATTTCAATACCGGTGAGGAACCTGGAGACGTGGGAAAGGAGCCGTGCGAGCACATAAAGCTTACGCCGGTAGAGCGCGTGCGCCACACGGTGAAAGAGAACGGCATGGAAACCGGGATAGCAGAGAAGGACCTCCAAAACGCTCTTGGCGGCGGGGTCACGTTCGAAGACTACCTCGATGTCCCGCTTTAGGTCCGCCAACACCCCACTTCCATCTAACCTCCCACCCCAACGAATCGTTTTATTATAACACTACCCGTGACCGGCAAGCAAGCAGGTGGCGTAGGCCGCCATGCCCTTGCGCTGCCCGGCAAAGCCCAGGCCCTCGGTCGTAGTGGCCTTGACGTGCACCCGCCCCTCATCGAGGCCCAGGGCCCGTGCCATACGCTCCCGCATGAGGGGCAGATAAGGGGCCAGCCGCGGTTCCTCCGCTACCACCACGGCGTCCACGTTGATCACCCGCCAGCCCCGCTCCGCCAGAAGGCATCCCACACGCCGCAGCAGTTCCAAACTGTTCGCCCCGCGGTAGCGGGGATCGGTGTCCGGAAACAGCCGGCCGATGTCGCCGAGACCCGCGGCCCCCAGGAGGGCATCCATGACCGCGTGCACCAGCACGTCGGCATCGGAGTGCCCGCTCAGTCCCAGGCGGTGGGGAATGGTTACCCCGCCCAGCACCAGCGGCCGGCCGCTTATCAGCTGGTGCACGTCGTAACCGATACCCACCCTGAGATTCACGGCCCGCCGCACCCCGCCCCGCGGCGGAGCAGCATTTCGGCCAGCAGCAGATCCTCCTCCGTGGTGATCTTGATGTTGGAGTAATCCCCGCGCACCACCCGCACCACCTGCCCGGTGCGCTCCACCAGCACGGCGTCGTCGGTGGCATCGCAACCCTCCCGGCGGGCCAGGCTGTGGGCCGCCAAAAGTACTTCGTAGCGAAAGGCCTGGGGGGTCTGTACCTGCCAGAGTTCCTGCCGGGGCAGGGTGCGCACCACGCAACCCGACCCGTCCACCACCTTGATGGTGTCTTTGACCGGCACCGCCAGCGTGGCCGCTCCGGCCTCCCTGGCCACCCGCACCACTTCCGCGAGATACTCCTCCCTCACCAGGGGCCGGACTCCGTCCTGCACCACCACTATTTCGGGCGGCGGCACGAGGGCCACGAGACCGTGAAAGACGGAATCCAGCCGCCGGTCCCCGCCGGCCACCACGGCACAGACCTTGGGCCCGCCGAAGAGCTCCCGACAGTACCCCTCCTCGCCGGCCGGCACCACCAGCACGACCCGGTCCACGACCGCACTCGCGGCTAGGACCCGCATGACGTATCCCAGTACCGGCCGGCCGCACAGGGCCGCGTACTGCTTTCTCACTCCGGCCCTAAACCTCGTCCCCCGCCCGGCTGCCACTACCACCGCCGCCACGTCACCCAAGGACGTTCACCCCGTTCAGGGCCCCGTGTTCGCCCCTCCTTTCGGGCGGCTTGGGCCGCGCGAAAATCATCCGCCCGGCGGCGGTCTGCAGGACGCTGGTGACCAGCACGTTAATAGTTTGCCCGATGTGCTTCTTGCCCCCGTCAATGACCACCATGGTGCCGTCGTCCAGGTAGGCCACACCCTGGCCGATCTCCTTGCCGTCCTTCACCACCTGTACCACCATTTCCTCACCGGGCAGCACCACCGGCTTGACGGCGTTGGCCAGTTCGTTCACGTTCAGCACCTTAACGCCGTGCAATTCGGCCACCTTGTTGAGGTTGTAGTCGTTGGTCACAATTTTGGCGTGCAACCTCTGGGCCAGGCGTACCAGCTTGGTGTCTACCTCTGCGGCGTCTTCCAGACCCCGGACCTGGTCGTAGACCTGAATACGAACCTCCGGGTCTTTGCGCATCTTGTTCAGGATCTCCAGACCCCTCCGACCCCGATTCCGCCTGAGCAGGTCCGGAGAATCCGCGATGTGGCGCAATTCCTCCAGTACGAAACTGGGAACCAGCAGGGTACCCTCAATGAAGCCGCTGGCGCACAGATCGGCAATGCGTCCGTCAATGATCACACTGGTATCCAGAATCTTGTACTGTGAACGACCCTCGCTCCTGCCGCCGCGCTCCTTAATGCGCGGGAGGCTGGCAAAAACAGCCAGTAATTCCTCCTTCTTTTTCAACCCCAGGCTCAGGCCCAGATAACCCAGCAATATGGTGGTCCCGACCCAGAGCAACTTGCCGGGTAATCCCAGAAAGGCAAAAACAGAACCGAGAAGATTGGCCACCAGGAGTCCTATGATAAGGCCTACGGCGGCGAACAGCAGATCCTGTACCGGCGCCCGCTGAAGGTACTGTTCCAGACGCGTGGTGGCGCGCACGGCCCACTGCATCAGGCGCGGCACCGTCACGATACCTATGAGGCCACCCAATATCGCCGCCAGAAGGATCAAACCCAATTCTGCCCGTACGTCCAGGGAGAAAAAGGGCTGCCGGACCACGAACTGGCCCACCCAAAAACCGCCGACCATGAAGGCCAGGACGAGAAAAACAAAAATCACCCGCCGGATCAAAAGGTACGTCACCTCCGAGAAAAACCTGGTTCTTCTATTATACGAAGCGGGTTGCGGGGATTCAATGGTAATAAAACAAAAAAACGTCAGTTGATCTGACGTCACATACATGCTCTGTCCACCAGGGCTTGAGCCTGTTCTCTTCCCATTCCCGCGGCCAGGGCCAGTTCACTGATGAGGATTTGCCGGGCGTTCTCCAGCATTCTCTTTTCTCCGGACGACAATCCCTTTTCCCGATCTCTTCGGGCCAGGTTGCGCACCACTTCGGCCACCTCGTAGATGTTACCGCTGCGCATTTTCTCCAGGTTGGCTTTGTACCGCTGATTCCAGTTACTCGACATGGTGGTACTTTTTTCCCCCAGGATGCGAAAAACCTTTTGCACGCCTTCGGCGTCGATTACCCGGCGCAAACCTATTTCGTGGCCGTTGGCGATGGGCACCATTACCTTGAGGTTACCCATGGGGAACCGCAGAATGTAGTACTGCTTGCGTTCGCCCAACACTTCCTTCTCTTCTATGGCTTCGATAACGCCGGCCCCGTGCATCGGGTACACCACTTTGTCGCCAATACTGAACAACTCCTGCCCCTCCCGATAAAACTCACTTTCAGTATACCACACCCAGTAACCCTTGTCAAATTGTGCAAGGCATTTGACAAAGCCGGATCCCCCACATTATAATTACCTCAGGATCGCCAACGCGGGGAGGAAGGTCCGTGAAAGATCTCCTGTGCGACGGATTTCAGCAAACCGTGGCCCAGTTGTTGCTCCGCCACCGCAGCATCCTCGACGTCCTCTCCAAATTGCAGGAAACCGGGGCGCGGACGAACCGCGCGGTGGCCAAAGCGGTAACGGCCTGCGGCTGTCTTAGTGTTAACGCCTCCAGACAGAAGATACCCCTTGACGCCTCCCTCCAGAACCTCCACCACTTTGTCGATACCCATCTTTCGGGAAACATCTGCCCGTCCTGCCGTGAGGCCGTGGAGACCGAGATGGGTAGCCTGCTCTTCTACCTGGCGGCGCTCTGCAACCTCCTGAACATAAACCTCTACGACATACTGGTTAAGGAGCAAAAGCGCCTCGACCTGCTCCACGTCTACAACCTCACCTGAGCCGGCGGTCGGTCCGCCGCCGCAAGCGAGGGGACGTCGGCAACGCCCCCTGGGACCCCCGACGCGTACGCAGGGTCTTCGCCTCCGGGCCCGGGCGACGTCAGTTAGTGCTTAAACCTCTCCTGGAGGAGCTGTTCTCGGTAGCGTTCCAGCCCCTCCTTGATGGCCCGGGCCCGCACCTCACCGATGCCCTCCACCTCGTCCAGTTCCTGGATGGAAGCTTCCAGAATACGCTTCAGGCTCCCGAAAGTACGTACGAGGTTTTCAATGACCGGTAACGGCAGCCGCGGTAACTTGCCCAGAATCCGGTAACCCCGGGGCGAAACGTGCTGGTCCAGTATGCTCGCGCTTCCGGGGTAGCCCAGGGCCCGGGCGATGAGCGACAGGTCCAGGAGGTCCTCGGGGGACCAGCTGTTGATGACGCCCATAATGGTACGCGGACTCCGGTCCCCGCTCAGCACCGCGTAATCCTGCAGGATCAAAAGTCCTTCGTTCTCCACGTTGGCGGCCAGTTCCTCCACCTGCATGGTGATCAGGCGCCCCTCTACCCCCAGTTCGCACACGTACCGCTCGATTTCCCGCACCACGCGGAGCACCATTTCCACGCGCTGAATACTTTCGGCCACGTCGAAGAGGGAGACCTGATCTTCGAATTCCAGAAGACTGAGTCTGGTGACGACCTTGTCGAGGACCGACCGGTATTTCTCTAGGGTCTGAATGGCCTGGTTGGCCTTGGCCAGGATCACGCCCAGGTCACGGAGGCTGTAACGTAGGGTTCCCTTGTAAAAGGTAATAACTCCCCGGCGCTCGGATATGGAGATCACCAGGGCCCCGGTCTGTTTGGCTACCCGCTCGGCGGTGCGGTGGCGGATCCCGGTTTCGTTGGAAGGAATACTCAAGTCCGGTACCAGCTGGGTGTTGGCGGCGATGATACGCTTGGTATCGCCGCTTAGGATGATGGCCCCGTCCATCTTGGCCAGCTCGTAGAGCCCGGCCGGGGTGAACTCGGCGTCGATGCGAAATCCGCCTTCGGCGATCTCCATGACCTCGGGTTGGTCCCCGATTACGATCAGCGCCCCCGACTTGGCGCGCAGGATGTTTTCCAGTCCCTCGCGCAACGGCGTCCCCGGAGCCACAATGCGCAGTACCTTGAGAAGTTGATCCTCGCTCCGGTCTTCCTTCACGCTCTCACTCCTAATAAAGCGCCAGTGCCACCGCTTCGGCCAGTGTGGCTACCTTCACGACCTGTAAGTCTTGTTCTCCTGCAATTCGGCTGCCGGTGGGGATGATCACGCGCCGAAAACCCAGTTTGGCGGCTTCCCGTACCCGCTTGTCAACGGCCGCCACCGGCCGGATCTCGCCGGTGAGCCCTATTTCGCCCACCGCCACCAGCTCCGGCGTCACCACCTGATCGCGAAAACTGGACACCACTGCCAGGGCCACCGCCAGGTCCGCGGCCGGCTCCGTCAAACGTACCCCCCCGACGGCATTCACGTAGGCGTCGTAGCCGCCCAGGTGCAGCCCCAACCTTTTCTCCAGTACGGCCAGAATCATGACCAGCCGGTTGTACTCCACGCCGGTTGTCATGCGCCGGGGGGTGCCAAATCCCGTAGGGCAAACCAGAGCCTGAATTTCGACCAGCAGCGGCCGGTTTCCTTCCAGGGTGGCCGTAACAACCGCCCCGGGCACCGGTTCCGGCGTCCCCTGGCGCAGGAACAAAGACGACGGGTTGGCGACCTCCGTCAGCCCGGCGGGCCCCATCTCGAAAATGCCGATTTCGTTGGTGGAGCCGAAGCGATTCTTTACGCCCCGCAGGAGCCGGTAGGACTGGTGCCGTTCGCCCTCGAAATAGAGCACCGTGTCCACCATGTGCTCGAGCAGGCGGGGGCCGGCCAGCACACCGTCCTTGGTCACGTGCCCGATCAGGAAGACGCAGATACCCTTGCCCTTGGCCAGCCTGAGTAGCTGGGCGGTGCACTCCCGCACCTGGGTCACGGTCCCCGGGGCGGCGCCGATCTCTTCGCGGTAGATGGACTGTACCGAGTCCACCACCACAAAGAAGGGACGCAATTCCTCTACGGCCTCGGCCAGCCGCTGCCACCTGGCGGTACACAAAAGGTAGAGACCGGGCGGGGCTATCCCCAGACGGCGTGCCCGCAACGCCAGCTGCCGGCTCGACTCTTCCCCCGAGACGTAGAGTACCCGGCCGGCCCGGGAACTCAGCCACGCCGCCACCTGAAGGGCCAGGGTGGACTTTCCGATCCCCGGGTCCCCGCCGATCAGTACCAGGGAACCGGGTACCAGACCGCCCCCCAGCACCCGGTCCAGTTCCCCAAAGCCGGTGGCAAACCGGCTTTCGCCCTCCGGCTCGAGGGCCGCAACGGCCACGACCTCCTCTCCTTCGGCCACGGGCGCGGTGGCGGAGATAGGGGAAAGGGTGCGCTCCTCCAGGGTGTGCCAGGCGCCGCATTCCGGGCAGCGCCCCAGCCAGCGGGGGCTCATCAGGCCACATTCCCGGCACACGTACTGTTTACGCTGGCGCACCGCCTTCCCCCCTCGCCACGGGATGTCTCCGCCCTCCGGGGTAACCCGGCAGCATCACCAATAGCTTCAAGCCGCCTTCTCGACCTTGCGTACCACGATCTGACCGTCTTCGCTGTCCACCGTGACCCTGTCACCACGGCTGAAGGTTCCCTTAAGCAACTCCTCGGAGAGCCGGTCCTCGACCTCGCGCTGGATGGTACGGCGGAGGGGTCGGGCCCCGAACTCCTCGTCGAAGCCCTGCCTGGCCAGCAACGCCTTGGCCTTGTCCGTGACCTCCAGTTGGACCTCGTGCTCCCGCATGCGCTGTATGACTTCCTTGAGCATGATGTTGACGATTTCCTTGATGTGTTCGGGCGTGAGGGCGTGGAAGACGATCACTTCGTCGATGCGGTTGAGGAATTCGGGACGGAAGGTCCGCCGCACCTCACCCATGATGCGGGCCTTCATGTCCTCGTGCTCCACCTGCTCCCCGGTATCCGCCTTGAAGCCCAGACCCACGGCCCGACGCAGGAGGTGCGAACCCACGTTGGAGGTCATGATGATCACGGTGTTCCGAAAGTCCACCGTGCGGCCCTTGGCGTCCGTAAGGCGCCCGTCCTCAAGCACCTGCAGGAGCAGGTTGAAGACGTCCGGGTGGGCCTTTTCGATTTCGTCCAGCAACACCACGGTGTACGGGCGCCGCCGCACGGCCTCGGTCAGCTGTCCACCCTCCTCGTAGCCCACGTAGCCGGGAGGCGCCCCGACCAGCCGCGACACCGTGAAGCGTTCCATGTACTCCGACATGTCGATGCGGACCAGGGCGTCTTCGTCCCCGAACAGGACCTCGGCCAGGGCCCGGGCCAGTTCGGTCTTGCCCACTCCCGTGGGACCGAGAAAGATGAAGGAGCCTATGGGCCGCCGGGGATCCTTGAGGCCGGCTCTGGCGCGCCGGATGGCCCGGGAGACGGCCTTGATGGCCTCGTCCTGGCCCACCACCCGCTCGTGGAGGATCTCCTCCATCCTGAGCAGGCGGGCGGATTCCTCCTCGGCCAGCTTCTTGACCGGTATTCCGGTCCAGCTGCTCACTATGTGGGCGATGTCCTCCTCGGTGACCGTAAGTTCCTTGTCGTCCTGCCGCTGCTTCCAGGACTCCCTCGTTTGCTCGAGCTGGGCCTTTAGTTGCTGCTCCTGGTCCCGCAGCTGCGCGGCCTTCTCGAACTCCTGGCTGGCCACCGCCTCTTCCTTCTCTTTACGGATCTGCTCCAGGCGCTTTTCCAGTTCTTTCACTCCGGGCGGGGCCGTGAAGGCCTGCAACCGCACCCGAGAGGCAGCCTCGTCGATCAGGTCGATGGCCTTGTCGGGAAGGAAGCGGTCCGTGATGTAGCGGTCCGAAAGCCGAACCGCGGCCTCCAGGGCGGCGTCGGTGATGCGTACCCGGTGGTGGGCCTCGTACTTATCCCGCAGGCCCCTCAAGATCTCCAGAGTCTCCTCCACCGTGGGCTCGTTGACCATGATGGGCTGGAAGCGCCGCTCGAGGGCGGGGTCCTTTTCGATGTGCTTCCGGTACTCGTCCAGAGTCGTGGCGCCGATGCACTGCAACTCGCCCCGCGCCAGGGCCGGCTTCATGATGTTGGCCGCGTCGATAGCCCCCTCGGCCGCACCGGCCCCGATCAGGGTGTGCAGCTCATCGATGAACACTATCACGTTCCCCGCACGTTTGATTTCATCCAGTACCTTCTTGATGCGCTCCTCGAACTCGCCCCGGTACTTGGTACCTGCCACCAGGGAGGCCAGATCCAGGGCCACCACGCGACGATTGAGGAGCACTTCGGGCACGTTCCCGGCCACGATGCGCTGGGCCAGTCCCTCGGCTATGGCCGTCTTGCCCACCCCCGGCTCCCCGATGAGGACCGGATTGTTCTTGGTGCGCCGGCTGAGAATCTGAATTACACGCTCGATTTCCTTTTCCCGCCCGATCACCGGGTCCAGTTTGTCCTCGGCCGCCAGAGCCGTCAGGTCCCGGCCGAACTCATTCAAAGCGGGTGTGTTGGCCGGTTTGCCCTTCGCGGGCCCGTGCGGCGCGAACCCGGGCGCCCCGGCGAGCATCTGCAACACCAGGTGCCGCACCTTATGCTGGTCGGCCCCCAAACTGGTCAGAACCTGGGCCGCAATACCCTCTCCTTCCCGGATGAGGCCCAGTAGCAGGTGCTCCGTGCCGACGTAGGGGTGCCCGAGGCGCCGGGCCTCGTCCAGGGCCAGCTCCAGCACCCTCTTGGCACGGGGCGTAAGGGTTACTTCGCCGCTCCGATGTCCTTCCCCTTTCTCCACCATTTGCTCCACCATGGCCCGCACCTTATCGGCCTCGATGCCGAGGGCCGCCAGTACCCGGGCCGCCACTCCGGTGCCCTCCCGGATCAACCCCAGCAGCAAGTGCTCGGTCCCGATGTAGGGATACTGGAGCCGCTGGGCCTCTTCCCGGGCCAGAGTGAGTACGCGCTGCGCGCGCTCCGTAAAGCGTCCGAACATGAGCCTGCCTAACCTCCTTGTTGCTTGAGTTTGTCCCGCACCAGTCGGGCCCTGAAAACGTCCCGCTCGTGGGGCGGCATCTCCCGCCCGGCCAGCTTCATTAGAAAAGCCGGCCTGGTCAGCACCATCAGCTCATTGATGAGGCGGTGACTGAGACCGTCAATGATCTTCAAATCCACCCCCAGACGGACGTCCGAAAGGAGGCGCATGGTCTCTTCAGAAGAGAGCACCCGGGCGCTTTTCAGGATACCGTAAGAGCGCCAGATGCGGTCCTCCAGGGTTTCCCGCCGGTCCCGGTAGAGGGCCTGCCGCGCGGCCCTTTCCTGGGCCAGCAGGCGACCCGTAACCGCCGTCAGATTGGCCACCATCTCCTCCTCGGACTGACCCAGCGTCACCTGATTTGACACCTGAAACAGGTTGCCCGTGGCCTCGGTCCCCTCGCCGTACAAACCGCGGGCCGTAAGACCCAGCTTGGCCACGGCGTTGACCATGCTCTCGATCTGGTTTGCCAGCACCAGACCCGGCAGGTGCAGCATTACCGAGGCCCTCAGGCCCGTACCCACATTGGTGGGGCAGGCCGTGAGATACCCCAGACGTTCGTTAAAAGCGTAATTCAGGGTCCTTTCCAGCAGGTCGTCCGTTTCCGCGGCCAGACGCCAGGCCTCCCGCAGTTGTAGTCCGGGAAGCAGGACCTGCAACCGCAAATGGTCCTCCTCGTTGACCATGATGCTGATCACTTCGTCGTCCCGCAGTACCACCGCCTTCTTCTGGTAATCCTTCAAAAGATCCGGACTGATCAGGTGTTTCTCCACCAGGACGTTGCGCTCGATGGCGGTAAGTTCGCCCATCCGGATCAGTTCGAGTTTTCCGAGCTTTTGGGTTATTTCCCTGTGCTGCAAAGCCAGATGGACCGCGTGGATGACCTGTTCGGCCTGTTCCGCGGAAAGCAGGTGCGGGAAGGGGAATTCGGCCAGATTGCGGGCCAGACGCACCCGGCTGCTAATCACTAATCCGGCCTCAGGGCCGGTGCCGTCCATCCAGTAGCTGTAAGCGCGGCTCACAATATCCTTCAAACTCAACCGGCCCACCCCTCAGCCCAGTTTTCTCTCCAGTTCCCGGATCTGGTCGCGCAGGACCGCGGCCCTCTCGAATTCTTCCCTGGCCACCGCTTCCTCCAGCTGCTTCTTCAACCCTTGCAGTTCCCGCAGGACCTTGGCTCGCCCGCCGGAACGGGCCGGTACCTTGCCGGCGTGGCGGCTGGTACCGTGAATGCGGCGGAGCAAAGGCTCCAGCCGCGGCTGGAAGGCGTCGTAGCAACTGGCGCAGCCCAGAAGGCCCCCCCGCGCCATTTCCTCCTCGGACAGGCCGCAACGCCCGCAACGGCGCCCGCCCACCCTGGGTCGCAGGGCCTCATGAGCCACGTCGGGTTCGAAGAGACCGGCCAGGAAGTTGTGGAGGCTGAACTGGGGCAACCACCCGAAGGGTCCCCCTTGCAATTCCCGCGCACAGGCCTCGCACAGGTGCATTTCCCTCTTAACGTTATTGGAGATCTCGGTCAGATGCACCGTGGCCACCCGCTGGTGGCACCGCTCACACAGCATCGCGCCTACCCCCGTGAATCAAGGCTATCAAGGCTTACCCGTCGCCGCACAGGTCGCCCAGCAGGGCCAGAAGCATGGCCCGCAACAGCCTGACGCGGTACTCTTCCTCCCCTTCCCTCGGCAGCACCTCCCGATCCAGGACCGCCCGCATCAGCCTGGCCTCACGATAGGTGACCAGGCCCTCCTCCTGCAGCCGTCTGACCACCGCCTCGGCTTCCTGCGGCCCGGCCCGGGAGCCAAGCGAGCGGCAGAGCTCGACCGCAAGCTGGCTCTGCCGGTTAAGGGGTACCCTCATAATCCGAACGTACCCGCCGCCCCCGCGGCGGCTTTCCACGACAAAACCGTGTCCCACGGTGAAGCGCGTCGCGAGGACGTAGTTTATCTGCGAGGGCACACACTTGAAGCGCATGGCCAGATCTTTGCGCCGCACCTCTACCTGGCCCATGTTCTGCGCCAGCAGGGCTTTCAGATAGCGCTCGATATCGTCGGCAATACTTCGCATGGCCGTTGCTCCTTGACTTTGACTGACATTAACTATTGTAGCCAAGCTGACTACTTTTTCAACCGTATTGTTTCCTGAAAACGTGGGTGAAAAGTCGCCCGTACTGCCGCCCGCGCGCTCTAACAAAAAATATCAGAGAAACCCAACGGTCGAAGGGCATCGACGTCATCCAGGCCCCCATCGACCCCTAATTCAATCCGGCGGTACCCCCGGGAAGCGGCGCCAGAAATCACTGTGGCCCGGTATACGACCGGGCCACTGGCCTTAATCTCAAAATAAAAAATT
>Ga0080004_1172762_pt1 | contig 19556 bp, 22 predicted proteins | sample WasSprMetagenome_FD_69207 | JGI IMG/M metagenome (GOLD analysis project Ga0080004, IMG submission 69207) | Sulfidic aquatic microbial communities from Washburn Spring, Yellowstone National Park, USA - WS (SPADES assembly) (version 2) | ecosystem: Environmental > Aquatic > Thermal springs > Hot...
AGCAGCTACTACTCTGGCCATAGGGGTCAGGACCAAGATGAGTGTCCCGGCTAGGATGAAGGTAGAGTAAATTTTCACTCCCAGCAGGTCCAGTAGGATGCCTATGGAGAGGAGGGAGAAGCTCATTATCATACCTGCTGTGAGCGTGAGGTAGACTGCTCTCTCAACTTCCATATATACCCCTCATGATCATATTGTAAGCGAAGTAAAGAAGCAATAAGCCGAATGTCAGCTTTATGAAACTAGCTTTCATCCTATTCATGACATAAGTCCCGGCAGTTGCTCCTATCATAACGCCCACCGCTACTGGAGCCACAGCTTCGCCATTGACTAGCCCGTAAGCTAGGTAGAGTAGGGCCCCCGTGGATGCCGTCACCCCTATCATGAACTTGCTAGTGGCTACGGCAGCTTTCATAGGCACGTTCATCAATTGATTCATTATAGGCACTTTTATTATCCCCCCTCCCAGCCCCAGCATCGCTGAAATAATGCCAGCTAAGTAAGAAGCTATTAATCCAGATTTAGTTCTCACTACCGTGTATTTTACCTCCTTCCCTTCAGCTAAATCCGGATAGCTGTTAGAGAGTCCCAGTTTCCTCGCTATCTCATCCTCCTTCCCGAGGAAGAGATCCTTCCTAAGCTTCTCCTCCTCCCTCCTCCTCGTCGATATCTGCGATATAGATAGGTATATCAGGAGGAGCCCCATCATCAAATATAGGAGAGAGGATGGCATTTTAATAGTCAGAAGGGCTCCGGAAACAGCCCCTGCTGTTGTCGCTGTCTCGAGGAACATCCCCAGTCTCACGTTAGTCATCCTCTGATCCACATATCTGGATGCCCCTGCTATGCTAGTCGCGACCACGCTAACTATACTCAAGGCTATCGCTTCCTTTATGCTGAAGCCGAAGAACATGACCAAGCAGGGTATTATGATGACCCCGCCCCCTACCCCGAGGACGGCGCCGAAGAGCCCCGCTATGGTGCCCATCAGCAGCATTAGCAGAGAGGCCACTGGATCCATCGGGACCTCTCGGAGCTTTCATTTATAATCATTAAGATGAGTAAGCTGCTTCGGATTTCCCCATTTTGAGCAGTATCAGTAAGCCCAGTGTGTTTATCAAGCATCCGATGACGAAGGGAGCCCAGTGCCCCATGTACCAAGTTAGGCCGGCCATCAAATTACCCAGGGAGCTTAGGATGAATGTTATAGAGTCCAGGGAGCCTATAGCTGTTGCTACTTCCCTCTCAGATATTCCTACGAGCAATAACCTCCTAGCCGGAAGATCCATAGCCCCGACAAATCCCTGAATGAGCATTAAAGCGTATATCAGCATCTCATCCTTCAGGAATGGGTAGATCCACCAGACAGCTGAGGAAGCTGCTAAATGGTATATGAGCATCTCCCTCCCCCCTATCCTATCGGTAACCCTCCCCAATGGAACGGTGGCGATGAGATTCCCGAAGCTCCAGAGGGATAGGGCGAATCCTATCTGGGGCTCGCTCATCCCCTGATCCAGCCTGGCCACTAGGGGTATGAAAGTGAAGGACATCGTGAACCCTATCCCGTGGAGGGAGAGTGCTACAGCTAAATAGCTCAGATATCTGTTCCTGAATAGTATGTTGACTCCCTTCCTCAGGTCCTCCAGCAAGTTCACGCTCACCTTAGCTTCCTCATCCCTGAACCAGAGCCAGGTCAGCGCTGCTGAGATCAAGCTCAAGGCTCCACCGGATACGAAAGCTGCCCCATAACCTCCTAACTTTATTATATTGCCCGAGAGAGCCTGGCCCACTATCTGGCCCGCCGTCAGGAAGAAGTAATACCAACCGTAAGATGTAGCGGTCCCCCGGGAGACCTCTGATACTAAGGCTAGAGCTGCTGGGCTGTAGATGGAGTAAGCCACCCAAACTAGTATCACCATGGTGATCGCCAGATACTGGGATCTGAAGAGGGAGAGGAAGAGCATGGATAGTGCTCCGAGGATGAAGCCGATTAGCATAGGGTAATACCTTCCCACCCTATCGGCCATAGCGCCCGAGAACATGGAGGCTAAGCCGTAGCTCAATCGGGCCAGCGTCATAGCGAGCCCTATCAGGAATTCTGGCATGCCTATATCACTGAAATAGAGGACTATCAGTGAAGTAGCCAGGTAGAAGCCTGCGTTGAATAGCGATGTTATCGCTGATAGCTTGAATATTTTCATTTACCCACCTTCGAGATGGAATCCAGGAATTCGCCCAGCCTCCTCACTCCCTCCTCGAAGACCTCGGGCCTCGCCCCGAAGCCTATCCTCAAGTGCCTCTCTATGCCGAAGCAGGACCCTGGTACTAAGAAAGTTCCCTTCTCCTTCAGAAGCCTTAAAGCGAGCTCCTCAGATCCAATATCCAGATCGTATCCGGGGAAGGCCACGCTCCCGGCCCTAGGCGGGACCCAGTGAAGGTAGTCCCTGCTCTCTATCAGTTGCCTGAGTGAGGATAGATTCCTCCTCAGAATTTGGAGGCTCCTCTCATATATCCTCTCGACATTCTTCATAGCTTCCGCGGCTATCCTCTCAACTAAGACGCTGTTGCTTATCGACATGTAATCCCTCCTGAGCTTTATCTCCTCTATCAGCTCCCTGTCCCTGGTCGCTATCCACCCCAGCCTCAGGCCAGTCAGGGAGAGGGGCTTCGAGAAGGACCTCGTCACCACAGCTCTCTCGCTGAGGTCCGCGGCTGATGGTACCGAGCTTCCATCCAAGAAGAGGCCATGATAAGATTCATCGCAGAGGAGGCGGGAGCCCGAATCCTCCACTATCCTTATTATCTCCCTTAGGGTCTTCTCATCTATCAGGCTGCCGGTTGGATTGTGCGGATTATTTATCACTACGAGCTTAGTCCTCTCATCCACCTTCCTCTCGAGTTCTTCTAGATTCGGGAGCCAAGATTCCTCCTCCTTCAGCTCCAGGAGATCTACTTCCGCTCCCAGGGATTCGGGCGCGCTGTAGAGCTGCTGATAGGCGGGGAAAATGGATACTACTTTATCTCCAGGTTCCAATAATGTGTAGAATACCTGGAAATTTGCATCTATAGCTCCTTTCGTTACTAGGATTTCATCCGGTTCCAGCTTCCTGTATAGCTTAGCTATCCCCTCCCTGAGCTCGGGGAGGCCCTCCGTATAGCCATAATCGAGGACCAGATCCCTCAGCTCTTCCATCAAATCCTTACCTATTAAGCTGAGGAGTTCGCTCAGCTTGAATGGGGCGACGCAAGTCTCAGCTATGTTGAATTTGGCCAAGTGCTCGTAGGAGCTCATGAACCTCTCGACTAGGAAAGGCTTGACCTTCATGCGATCCCCGGGCGATGAGTCGGTAAATTATAAAGTGCTTACCGAGGCTAGAGATCGCCTCGCGATGCGGAGTAATCTTTCACAATTTTTTACAGATAGTCCCATTCACCATGGCAGAGTAACTTTTTAAGGGCTGAAAGCAATAAGCAAATATGTATTTGAGGGAAGTGAAGAACTGGTCTGACAGGAAAGGCGTCCTTTATGCCAGAGTCGACGTGCCTGAATTCTCCGAAGTTATCCTGCGTGATGTGATCATAATGTCCACGAGATGGTGGGCTGATTTCATGTCGGGCATATCGGCCCTCATGGGGGAGAAAGCCCTCAGGCCCGTCCTCTATTACTCAGCTTACCGGATGATGAAGCAGCACAACCAGAAGGGAGTCATGAAGATAATTAAGGAGGGCAAATTGACTAGGAAGAGGATATTCGAGATAGCTTGCGATATATTCTCAACCCTGGGCTTCGGAGAGGTGAGGAGCATAGAGCTGATCGGAGGTAAGATAAGGATCACAGTCAAGGATTCATTCGAGGCCAGGGGAAGGAGAGCCGATGCTCCGGTCTGTCATTTCGTAGCCGGAATATTATCGGCGATAGTTGAGGATGTCTTCAGCATAAGGACGGGTCCCCTCGTGGAGGAGAGCTGCGCCGCTACTGGAAATGATTTCTGCACTTTCTCAGCCGAGGTGATGGAACTTGGGGTTAATAGCATCTAGGGAAGTTGATCTCATCGTCAGGGCTGTTGGTAAGTGTTATTTAAGCTGCCCCCACTGTAATTGGAATGAGGAGATCCGTGAGGCATACCTCAGGGAGTCCTCCCTGGAGCTCCTGCTGGATATACTCATAGGGGAGGGATACAAGCCCGAAGTATACTTCTCCTGCCCAGATCCCCTGCTTCACCCCTCTCTCTCATCCCTGATAAGTGCCCCCATTGAGAGGGGACTCAAATCGACTGTCCTGGTCCCCGCGAGGACTAGATCGGATAGGAAAGTTTGGGAATCTCTCCTAAATGCGAGCAGGATTTTCATCTTTTCATCCTCAATAAGGGATCTCAGGGGATCAAAGGAATTCCTCAAGTTCCTCATCTCAAATGGATCCGACTTGAAGCTCATGTTCCTTCGAGGCTCGAAGGATGATTTGAATCAGATCCTGGAGTTCGCGAGGGATATGGGGCTGGAGCTATGGGTAGCCCCTCCTCTATTCAGGATTCCAAAGGTTGAGGGCTTAGATGAGAATTTGGAGCTTGGTAAACAAGTAGCAAGATTCATGGGCATTTATGACGTCAGGATAGCGTTCAAAGGGGACTTCCCGTTCAAAATAATTGAGGGTCCGAGGTGCGAGATAGGGTGCAAGCTCCTCTACCTTGACCCAGAGGGGAGATTGGGTAGATGCCCGTTTAATGCGATGGATCAGCTCAACTCTCCTCCTCTGGAGGCGATTCGCATACTGGATGAGAGTTGCGAGAGGGGAGAGGGGAGGAAATTTGAGCTCGTTCCCTCCATCAAGTTGATAACTGGGAACGGGGAGGAAATTTATGAGAGGGATCTGGAGCTCCTCTCACTCATAGAAGAGCTTGGGAGTTTGAGCCAAGCGGCGAGAACTATTGGAGCGACACCATCATCTATCTTCAAGAGGATAAGGAGAATGGAGGGAGTGCTGGGGTTACGCTTGATCACGAGCTCCAGGGGGGGATACCTGAGGGGAGGTGTCAGGCTCACGCCGGAGTGCGAGGGGCTCGTGAGGAGGTATAGGGAGCTTAAGGTATCAATTATTAACAGATACCGTCTTTCCCTAATGGAAAAATTGGATGGTTAGAGCTTAGGAAAATCTGAAATTCGGAATGCTTATTTTCTATGAATTCCTTAAATTCCGGGGGATCCCATGGTCCAACCCCTCGAGGAATTCTTGATATACGTAGACCCCTCCCGTTGCGTCGGATGCAGGAGCTGCGAGATAGCTTGCGCAGTTGAACACTCCTTGAGCAAGTCCCTTTATGCTTCTATCTTTGAGGATCCCAGGCCTAAGCCCAGGACGAGCGTCGTTGTGGCCGATAGTATTTACGTCCCCATGAGGTGCATGCACTGCGATCCCGCTCCGTGCGTCAAAGCGTGCCCCACGGGATCCATGCATAGGACTGATGAGGGATTCGTCATCTCGGATCCCTCCAAGTGCATAGGTTGCAGGACATGCTTGTTAGCTTGCCCATTCGGTCATCCGAGTTACAGTAGAGCCGGAAAGGTGATCAAGTGCGATCACTGCGTCGATAGGTTCAGAGTGGGGCTGCCGCCAGCCTGCGTCGAGGCGTGCCCCACCGGGGCCCTCAGGTTCGGCAGGGCTGAGGAGCTGCTGATGGAGGAGAAGAGGAGGAGGGCCCTCGAGCTAATAATAGGGATGGGGGAGGGAGGGGTCATCTACAAGAGAGCATCCTCCGGCTTCCCCTCTCTCATAGGGAGGTGATCTTATGGAGGAGAGAGTTTATGAGAGGATATTGAGGGCCACTAAGAGGGAGTTCTATGAGCAGGCATCGATAGACCCGACGGTCCTACCGCTACTCGAGAAAGCTGATAGGGAGGGTGTAGAGACCGCTTGGCACAGGTACCTCAAGCAGCAGCCCCAATGTGGCTTCGGATTGCTGGGTGTGTGCTGCAGGAATTGTAACATGGGTCCCTGCAGGATAGATCCATTCGGCTATGGCCCGGATAAGGGTATATGCGGTGCTGATGCCGATACGATAGTAGCTAGGAACCTCATGAGGGCACTGGCTGCTGGTGCAGCAGCTCACAGCGATCACGCTAGGGATATAGTGGAGGTGTTCAGGGGGATAGTGGACGGATGGGCCAAGGATTACAAGATAGCTGATGAGCAGAAGTTATTGGGTATAGCGAGAGCCCTCGGGGTGAAGACGGATGGAAAGAGCATCATGGAGGTCGCCAAGGAGGTCGTGGAGATAGCCGAGATGGAGTTCGGTAAGCCGGATAATTCGCCTCTCAGGTTCCTTAACGCATATGCCCCTGAGAGGAGGAAGGAGCTATGGAGGAAACTCGGAATAACTCCTAGGGCTATAGATAGAGAGGTAACTGAGATCATGCATAGGACCCATATGGGAGTGGATGCCGATCCGCTCAATCTGATAGCTCAGGGCCTCAGGGCAGCGCTGGCCGATGGTTGGAGCGGATCCATGATGGCCACCCTCTTCAGCGACGTTATGTTCGGGACGCCCAAGCCCATAAAGGTCTGGGCTAATCTTGGAGTGCTCAGGGAGGATTCTGTTAACGTGATGGTCCACGGCCACAATCCGCTGCTCTCCATGCAGATAGCTGAAGTTGCGAAGGATCCCGAGATGGTTGAACTAGCTAAGAGCGTGGGAGCTGAGGGAATTAATGTAGTGGGAATGTGCTGCACTGGTAATGAAGTATTGATGAGGCTGGGAATTCCTATAGCCGGCAACTTCCTCCAGCAGGAGCTCGCGATTATAACAGGAGCTCTGGAAGCTGTGATAGTGGATTACCAATGCATAATGCCAGCTCTAGTCGATGTAGCCTCATGCTACCACACTAAGATAATAACGACGGAGCCTAAGACGAAGGTACCGGGGGCAATTCACATAGAGTTCGATAAGGCCAACGCTAGGGAGAGCGCCAAGAAGATATTGAAGGTGGCTGTGGAGAACTTCAAGAATAGGGTGAAGGAGAGAGTTTTCATACCTAAGGAGAAGATGGAAGCCGTGGTCGGCTTCAGCGTTGAGGCGATACTCTCAGCCCTAGGAGGGTCCCTAGAACCATTGGCTGATGCCCTCAAGAGCGGGAAGATAAAGGGAATAGCTGGAGTGGTCGGCTGCACGAACCCGAAAGTGAGGCACGATAGCTCCCACGTGGCGATAACTAAGGAGCTCATAGCCAACGATATCCTAGTAGTTGGTACTGGCTGCTGGGCAATAGCGATGAGTAAGCACGGTTTCTTCAAACCTGAGGCAGCTGAGATGGCTGGGCCAGGGCTGAGAGAGGTGTGCAAGGCTCTAGGGATACCTCCCGCCCTCCACATGGGGAGCTGTGTAGATTGCAGCAGGATGCTAATAGCTTTAGCAGCTCTGGCCGATCATTTGGGGGTTGATATCAGCGATCTACCTGCAGCCGGCTCGGCTCCTGAGTGGTACAGTGAGAAGGCCGTATCCATAGGTAGCTACTTCGTAGCGAGCGGTCTCCTCGTCCATCTAGGGACGATCCCTCAGGTCCTGGGATCCAAGAGAGTAGTGGAGCTGCTGACCAAGGACGCCGAGAGTTTAGTCGGTGGCAAGTTCTTCGTAGAGACCGATCCGGTGAAAGCGGCTAGGGTCATGATAGAGCACATAAGGGAGAAGAGGAGAAAGCTCGGCTGGCCAGAGTGACCTTTATGGGGCTCAAGATAATAGTGGCCGGGAAGGGAGGGGTCGGAAAGACAACCGTCGCCTCACTACTCTCATTTTTTCTCTCATCAAGGGGGAAGAGGGTTTTGGCTCTGGACACGGACTCCGTGCCCAACCTAGCTCTCTCCCTAGGCCTTCCCAGGGAGATGGAGAGTAAGATAGTTCCAATAGTCAAGGACGAATCCCTCGTCGAGGAGAGGACGGGGGCGAGACCCGGCGAGAGCTGGGGCCTCCTCTTCAGGCTGAATCCGAAGGTCGATGATATCGTCGATAAATATGGGATAAGGATTAGCGAGAATTTGAGTCTCCTGGTGGTTGGCAGCATAGATTCGGCAAAACAGGGATGCCTCTGTCCAGCTATATCTTTGGGAAAGGCCCTTATCTCCCACATACTGATGGAGGAGCGTGACGTGATCGTAGTGGACTCGGAAGCCGGGGCGGAGGTCTTCGGTAGGGGATTGGCTGAGAGATTCGATCACATGCTCTGCGTCACTGAGCCGACTCAGAAGTCCCTGGAGATAGCTAAGAGGATCGCCAGGATGGGCAGGGAGCTGGGGATAGGGGAAGTCACCTACATAGTTAACAAATTCTCCGGTGATGAGAGCGAGAGGCTCAGGATATCCGAGACCTTAGATGCGAGGCATTTCTTCATCCCTTATGATTATTCCCTGATCAGAGCCGAGATCGAGGGGAGGAGCCTGAAGGAACTGGATGAATCCTCCCCAGCAGTTCAGGCCCTGAGATCGGCCTTCGAATCTATTTTCGGGTGATCCTCATGCCCAAGGTCGGGGTTTACGTTTGCCATTGTGGTAAGAACATAGCCGGGAAGGTGGATGTCCAGAGGGTAGCCGCTGAGATGAAGAAACATCCTCAGGTCACTGTATCGAGGCATTACTTCTTCATGTGCAGTAGTTTCGGTCAGGAATTGATAAAAAGGGATATAAAGGCAGGGAAAGTTGATAGGGTCGTCGTAGCCGCCTGCAGCCCCAAGCTCCACGAACCCCTATTCAGGGGGGTTGTGGAGGAAGCTGGACTGAACTTCGGTTATTATGAGCAGGCTAACATAAGGGAACTCGTCTCCTGGTCGACTGAAGATCCAGAGGAGGCCACCAGGAAAGCTATAGCCTATACTTGGGCTGCTGTGGAGAGGGTCCTCGAGGCAGAGCCGGTGGAGAGCGAGGAGTTCAGGGTGAACAGGGAGGCCCTGATAATAGGGGGAGGAGTGGCCGGTATAGCGGCAGCTCTCGATCTAGCTGAGAAGGGAATAAGGGTCCATATCATAGAGAGATCTCCTACAATAGGAGGTAAAATGGCTCTATTGGATAGAGTATTTCCTACGGGTGACTGTTCACTTTGCATACTCACTCCCATGATGGCCGAAGCCGAGCACAATCCTAACATAACCATTCACACTATGTGCGAGGTCACGGAGGTGAGCGGATCCGTCGGCGACTTCAGGGTGAGAGTTAAGAAGAGGGCCAGATATGTGGATCAAGATAAGTGTGTGGCCTGCGGTATATGCGCGGAATCATGCCCCGTGGAGGTTCTGAATGAGTGGTACGCCAGGCTGGGGAAGAGGAAAGCTGCTTACATACCTTTCCCCCAGTCCGTCCCCAGGGCTTATGTCATAGATAGGGAGAATTGCCTTTTCTTCAGGGATGGAAGCTGCAGGAAGTGCGAGGAGGTCTGCCCGGCCAAGGCAATAGATCTGAGTGAGAGCGATGGGGAATTCGAGCTCAGAGTGGGGGCTATAATAGTGGCGACGGGAGCTGACGAGTACGATGCCAGCAACCTCAAGAATTATGGTTATGGGAAGATAGCTGATGTCATAACGCATTTTGGTTTCGAGAGCCTCATAAATGTCAATGGTCCGACTGGCGGTCACCTGAGGAGGCCATCCGATGGTAAAGTCCCTGAGAGCATCCTTTTCGTGCAGTGCGCCGGGAGCAGGGATGTCAACAATAACCCTTACTGCTCCAACGTCTGCTGCATGATAACGCTCAAGCACGCTGAGATAATCAGGATGGAATATCCCGAGACCAAAGTTTACGTGGCCTACATAGACATGAGGACCCCTAAGAAGGGGTTCGAGGAGATGTACGCCAGGGTGAGGGAGGAAGGCGTAGTCTTCATCAGAGGGAAGCCGGGAGAGATAAGGAGGGAGGGGGATAAGTTAGTTACAGAGATATATGATGAGGTGCTAGGTGAGAAATTGAGGCTGGAGGTTGATATGGTCGTGCTAGCCGCGGGCCTCAGCCCATCCGAGGGAACTCTCTCCATCTCGAGGACGCTGAACATACCGATGGATCTCTACGGATTTCTTCAGGAATTACATCCAAAACTGAAGCCGGTTCAGACATCCAGACCGGGCATATTCATATGCGGTACTGCTCAAGGTCCTAAAGACATTCCAGATTCGGTAACACAGGCTAAAGCGGCGGCTAGTGAGGCTGCTAGGCTCTTGATGATAGGAAAGGTCTTAGTGACCGGGGAGAAGGCGAAGGTGAATTCCGAGCTATGCACGGGTTGCGGGGCATGCGTCGAGGAGTGTCCCTTCTCAGCCATAGTGCTGGAGGAGGGGAAGGCCAAGGTGCTCCCTCTCGCCTGTATGGGGTGCGGTATATGCCAGGGGGCCTGCCCGACCGGAGCTATAGAGAGGAGGCTCTACGATCACGGTCAGATCCTCAATCAGATAGATGGCCTGTTGGAGGTGGTGACATGAGCTACGTGATAGGCTTCTGCTGTAATGAGTGCGCTTATGCTGCGGCTGATCTAGCTGGTAGCACTCACAGGAAGCATCCAGCGAATGTATTGGTGATAAGGATACCCTGCTCCGGTACCTTCGACCCGTCTTGGCTCGTTTACGCCCTAGCTAGAGGGGCTGATGCAGCTTTCGTGGCTGGTTGCAGGAAGGGGGAGTGCCATTACGTGGATGGAAACCTCAAAGCTGAGAAGAGGGTTGCTTTCGTGAAGCAGCTGCTCGAGGCCGTCGGAGTGGAACCTGAGAGAGTTGAGATGTTCTTCATGGCGTCCTCTGAGCCACATAAGTTCGTGAAAGCCGCTGAGGAGATGAGTAAGAGGGTGGAGAAGCTCGGCCCTCTCCCACGCAGGGGCAGGATCGATAGGGTAAGGCTGGGGAAGAAGGAGATCCTTGTTGAGGCCCTTAAAGCAATCGCCAAAGAGTTTAAGGACATCAAGCTTCCTGAAATACCTGGCTTCAAGGTACCGGTTTATGATGAGAGCTGCATCGGTTGCGGGGCATGCGTCGAGGCTTGCGAGCGTGATGCCCTCAGGATGGTAGACTCCGATGGATTCAGGAGGATATTATTGAATGCGGCTAGGTGTACAGCATGTGGAGATTGTGTTAAGGCATGCGAAGAGAGTGGAGAGTCTTCTCTGAGGCTGGGAGGCATGAGAATGTCTCAATTAATCTCAGATTGGAGTGAGGGGATCAGGATACCTCTAGTCGCTTGCGAAGTTTGCGGAAAATATTTCGCGACGGAAGGGGAATTGAGGAAAGCGGATTCTCCTCAAATATGCCCGAGTTGCAAGGAGGTGCTATCCGCTAAAGCGATGTCATTCGGTAAGGTGAGAGCATGAGCCTCAGGGATGATATAAAAGCGATCTCCGGGCAGGACGTCATGCTATGCTTCCAATGCGGGGAGTGTTCATCATCCTGCCAGATGGCCGGTTACAAGGGCTTCTCCCCCGCGAAGTTGATACATTCCATCCAATTGGGAATGGAGGATGTCCTGAGGTCTAGAATTTACGAACTCTGCCTTCACTGTTTCCTCTGTTCCGTCAGGTGCCCTCAGGGACTGAGCTTCCCGGATATAGCTACAGCATTATCCAATATAGCTGTGAGGAGGTATGGTCCGGGGAAGATTGAGAAAATGTTCTTAGACGAGATAACTAATAAGGGATTTTTGAACCCAGCTACATTTGCTCTGAAGACCTTTGGATTCTCCCTCCCCAAATACGCTGGTCTGAAGGGCCTCAAAGCCGCTCCCATTATCTTCGAGAGGGGGAACGTCAGGAGGGAACTGGTAGAGGAGGTGAGGAGGGTTGCAAGGGAGGGTTGAGGCTTACTATCCCGGATGCTCGGCGAGGACCACTGAAAGAGCATATCTGAGGACCGCTCTCTTCGTCCTCAGGAAGTTGGGGGTGGAATTCAGGCTGCTCGACGATTTACCATGCTGCGGCACGCTGGAGGGTGAGCTCTACAGCAGGGAACTCACCAGGAAGCTCGCTGAGATAATAAATAGGGAAGCCAATGGGAGAGTTATAACCGGTTGCAGCGGTTGTTACAGCACGATAAACAGGGGCGGTGGTTCTGCGACTCACTTAGTCGATTTCCTGTTCAGGGAAGTCGGCCTGGAGAGGATAGCTGAGGGGATAGTTAGGAAGGTGGATCTCAAGGTCGCAGCTTACTACGGGTGCCAAGCTCTGAGGCCCAAAGAGTTGGCTATAGATGATCCGGAGGATCCCAGAGTGCTCGAGGAAATACTATCGCTCACTGGAGTCCAGACAGTAGATTTTCCAATGAGGACTAAGTGTTGCGGTGGACCAATAGCCCTCAAAGAGCCGGATCTTGCCATAAGGATGGCTAAAGACGTAGTGAAATCTGCTGAGGATAGCGGAGCCGAGGCCATAGCTACTATGTGCAACCTCTGCCACTTCATGCTGGACTTCTACACATCGGGGCTGCCAATCCTCCACTTCACTCAGATACTGGCTTACTCCATGGGGATGCCTCCGGATGAGCTGGGATTGGATGAATTATTCAATCCCCCCAGGAAGGGATTCGGGAGGTGAGATCTTGTGCGAGGGTGAGGTCTACATTATAGAGGGCTCCTCAGAGAAGTTGCTGATGGAGGATGTCATATCCCTCTCAATTAAGGATGGGAGGCTGGTAATCTACAATGAGATGGGTGAGATGAAGGAGATAAATGATGCGAAGGAAATCAGGATAGATATGGTGAGGCACCTAGTGAAGGTAGTCATCTGAGGCCCGGAAACTCACCCCATTTTTTTGCTAATAGTCCTCCCCCGGGTATCTAAAGCCTTTTTATAGAAACTCCCCCCGGTCCGGAGATGATAATCGTCAGCGGAGGGGCTGGGTTCATAGGGAGCCATACTGTCGATGAGTTGCTCGAGCTGCGCATGGATGTTTGCGTCATCGATAACTTCTACAGCGGGTCTCCAGAGAACCTGAGGGGCTATGAGAAGCTGAGGATCCTTAATGTAGATATAAGGGACTTCAATTCTATTTTTGAAGGGATAAAGGGTGAAGTTGAGGGGATAATACATTTAGCCGCTATAGTGAGCCTCGATGAAGCCAGAGCGGATCCTAAACTCGCTTTTGAAACTAACTTCCTCGGGACCCTCAATATGTTGGAGTTAGCTAGGAAGCTAGATGTCGGGAGGTTCGTTTACGCATCTAGCGTAGCTGTTTACGGTGAACCCGTTTATTTGCCGATAGATGAATCCCATCCCCTGAAGCCAGCTAACTTATACGGGTTATCCAAGCTCATGGGGGAGCAGCTCGCGATGAGCTACATGGAGGAGTACGGAATAGATGTGGTTGCGCTCAGGTACTTCAACGTCTACGGGCCCAGGATGAGGAGCGGCCCCTATAGCGGGGTAGTTCACATCTTCATAACCTCCCTGCTGAGGGGGGAGCCCGTCAGGATATTCGGGGATGGCGATCAGACTAGGGACTTCGTTTACGTTACAGATGTAGCTAAAGCTAACGTTAAAAGTCTATTTTCGAATGTTAAGGGAGCTTTCAATGTGGGAACTGGCGTTGAGACCTCTATAAATGAGCTCCTCTCCCTAATATCTGATCTGCTGGGCATTAGGGCTGAAGTGAAGTACGAGCCTCCCAGGAAAGGGGATGTCAGGAGGAGTAGAGCGTCCGCAGAAGCTATAAGAGAGGCTATAGGATGGACTCCAGAAGTGGGGATCAGGGAGGGGCTCAAGAGAACGATAGAGTGGTATAGGAGATCCGTTGATGCTCTTAATGGCTAAGGCCGAAGGTTCTCTTTCTTAGTGCGACTTCTACGGACTGCGTCAAGGCAGCTTAGGCTATATAGGCCTCAGTCGGGTACTTTCAGCAAAAATTCCATTTCCTGACTGGTGAATAACTTCCTACAGCGTCTTTTAAGGGAAAGCTTTTAAAATGATGAAGTCCGATATAGTATGCCGAAGCAAATAGCTATAGAGATCCCCGATTGGGTCGATGAGAGGGATATAATTGACATCATAGAGATATAGAGACGAGAGTGCCTAGCAGCGCTACGAGGGAAGAATATATCAATTTCTTGAAGATAGATGTGAATGAGATCGTGGAATATGATATCGAAAAGGAGCTTGAGATACTTAGGGAGACTAGAGAGAAGGCTGAGAGGAGATGCCGGTTCTAGACACAAATATTTTAATAGAGAAAATCCGGAGGAATGAGGAGATATGGGAGAATATAACCGAAGTGACGGTATTGGAATATCCTCCTGTCTTGAAATATTTAAAGTTTTATGGTAAAATATATTACCTTAGGAGGCCTCTGAACTTAGCGCTAAAAATACAGATCGGCTTGAGGAAATTAGGTGCTCAAAAATCGATCCCAGACATTCTCATTGCATCTATATGATTAATAGAGATGAGGAGCTTATAACGAGCGATAGAGACTTCCTGGATATAGCTAAAGTCTCAGATCTCAGAGTCAAATTCATCTAGGGGCTCTTGCCGATCAGCGAGGGGATGCCCATAGTTGCTTCAGCTTTGATCGCTTAAGCTCAATGAGATCTCGGTCACATCCATCGCATTTATAGTTTATCCGAGGGCTAGGGTATTGTGGGTCGCTTGAGCGAGAACGAGCTCGATGAGTTGGATATTAAGATACTGAGGCTCATGCAGAAGGATTCTAGGATCCCTTACTCAGAGATATCTAAGAGGCTTGGGGTCCCAGAGGCCACTGTGAAATACAGAGTGAGGAGGTTAATTGAGAAAGGAGCTATCCTCGGATTCTATACACTTTTGAACCCTAGAAAAATAGGTTTCCCATTTTCGATGATAATCTTATTTCAGATAATACCGGAAGAGCTTGAAAATATCTTCAATAAACTGAAGAGTATGCCGGAGGCGACTCATGTCTTCAAACTGACTGGAAAATACAATATAGTCGCGATATTCCACGCGAGAGATATGAATCATGTATCGAAGATAGATGAAGCTGTGAGATCTCTGAGGGGTGTTACAGCCGCTGAGACCCTTCTAGTCACAGGAGTAGTCTATATGAACTGGGAATTCCCCATATGATCTGGAATCGACGCTCACCGCTCCAGCATATTCGTTGACGAAAGCATAATTTTATATATTAACCGATTAGCGATTCAGCAAGTGATACCATGGCAGTGCAGAGGAGAAGCGTAAGCCTCGACCTGAGCTTGATATCGATGTTTTCAGTTTTATTGTTCATATCATCTCTATTTACAAAATATACATCAGGCTATGGTGCAATTTTTTACGCAATTTTCCTACTGACAGGCGCCTTAGTGATCGGGAGGCCCCTCTCCGCGACCATAATATCGGCGATAGCTGGTCTCATTTACAGTCTTCAATCTCAACTCTTCCTCCTGATGCTGGGGACCTTCTTTATCAGGGGTCTGGTCCTCGATCTAATATTCATACCCACGAGAGCCTATGAGAGGGCCCGCTCCGAGAATCCCGGGAGATCTCTCATGGCTATCTCAATGATCTCAATGGTCCTATCGGGCTTCATGGCAGGCATCTACCAGTACTTCTTCCTGGTCCTCTTCCTAGGGAAATTGGTCGACTTTGGGGCCTTCATAGTCTCAACTATTTTCCTAGTGAGCATAATCTCGAACATAATTGCCGCCTACATAGTCGTAAAGTACCTCCTTCCTAAGCTCAGATCACACGGGTGGTTGTGATGGTCCACTTGAGATCCATGATCAAGGGCTCCAGCTCCGTCTCGAGGGGAGAGGAGGTAGCGGATAGATCTCACTCTAAAAGCGGGATAGGGGTAGTAATCTGGAACGTCACTTACGATTGTAATATGAGGTGTTCTCACTGTTATCAATCCGAATGGAGGCCCATCAGAGAGCTCTCCGACTTCAATGAACTGAGGATCGTAGATCAACTCGAGGAACTCGGGAAACCCCTCATATTCATCTCAGGAGGTGAACCCCTACTGAAGAGCCAAACTCCCCAGCTGATAAGGGAGCTTAAGGCCAGGGACTTCAGAGTCATCCTGAGCACGAACGGTAGTTTAAACGGAGCCCTGCGGAGCGTCGCCGATTCCCTCGATAACATAGCCCTCCCGCTTTACGGACCGGAGGAATTTCATGATACAATAACCAGTGTTAAGGGGAGTTATAATAGCGTGATTAACGCCTTAAGGGACTTAAGGGGTATGAACTTAACGATAAAGACAGTAGCTTCTAGGAGCACTATGAAGCACATCCGCCACTTGCTAGATGTCGCTTCTAGATACGATGTGAGCACGCTCTACGTATGCGATCTCCTGCCTGAGGGTAGGGCCTCTAGCTCCGAGATACTCAGCAAGGAGGAATGGAGGAAGCTACTGGATTTCTTCCTGCAGGAGGTGATCATGGAGGAGGAGTACGGGGAGATAGAGATCGATATAGGTCTGCATCCATCGGCCGCCATTTACGCCTCTATGAGAGCCGGATTTGAGGTTAAGAGGAGGATCATGAGGGAGGGCCGCGGCCTAATCTCAATTTCACCAACCGGGGATGTGCTCCTGAGCCCCTATTTAGGGGACCTGAGGATAGGGGATGCGAGGAGAATCAAGGAGGCGCTTGAAAGCGATATTTACAGGAAGGTGGGGGATGCGAGGAATTTGAAAGGAGCTTGCGGTGATTGTCCCTTCAAGGAAGTCTGCGGTGGATCGAGAGTGAAAGCATACGTTTATTCAGGTGATCTCCTCGGGGAGGATCCTACATGCCTCATAAATTGATGGATTTCGAGGAAAGGCCTCTCCTCATTTTCTGGGAACTGACTAAAGCTTGCAAGCTCAAATGTAAGCACTGCAGAGCTGAAGCAATATCCGAGCCCCTGGAGGATGAGCTCAAAGGGGAGGAGGCCCTGAAGCTGATAGAGGACATTGAGGAGTTCGGAGACCCCCTACCGATCCTCATACTGACTGGAGGGGATCCCCTGATGAGGAGGGACTTGAGGGAGATCGTAAGCTACGCGAAGTGGAAGGGGATCAGGATGGGCATAGCTCCTGCCGTAACGGACCTCATAGCTGACAAGATCGATCTGATAGATGAAATAGGATCAGTCTCAATAAGTCTCGATGGAATCGGAGAAAAGCACGATTTGATAAGGGGGGATCCCGGGAACTTCTACAGGACTCTAGATTATCTGAAGATGCTCTTGAGGAGAGGGATCAAGGTTCAGGTGAACACGCTAGTGGCGAAGGAGAACGTCTCAGAGCTCCCTAAATTAGCGAAGCTCCTGATGGACGTGGGGATAAGGGTATGGGAGCTTTTCTTCCTCATAAAGGTCGGGAGGGGGATCGATCTGAATGAGTTAACCCCCCAGGAGTGCGAGGACGTCTGCCACTTCCTGATAGAGGTCTCTAGATACGGGATGGAGGTAAGGACTGTGGAAGCCCCCTTCTTCAGGAGGGTGGCTGAGATTAGGAAGGGCTTCGAGGAAGCTACATCTAGATGCGGGCCCCTTTACACCGATCTGACTGAGCACCTCATCAGTCTCTTGGGACCTCCCGCCGGTAGCCCTAACGTGAGGTCTTCCTTCACTAGGGATGGGAACGGTGTCATATTCGTCTCCCACAATGGGGAAGTATATCCGAGCGGGTTCGCTCCCTTGAGGCTGGGGAATGTCAGGGAGGAAAGTCTAGTGAAGATCTATAGGGAGAATGAGATCTTAAAGAAGATAAGGAGGGCCGAATTCAAAGGGAGGTGCGGTATCTGCGAGTACAGATTCATATGCGGGGGGAGCAGAGCTAGGGCTTTTAGTAGAAAGGGAGATATATTGGATGAGGATCCTTGCTGCATCTACGAACCAAAAATCTAGAGATTTTGCAGCTTGAAGCAATTAATCAGAATCCATGGGCTACGCATCGAGTTCCTAATATGCTGAACGTTCAGCAAAGGAGATATTGCTTTACGTAAATTAATTCATATGCACTCGATCTCGCAAGGTCTCGAGGGCTTAGAGGCCCTCAGGGATGCGCTCTATGATTTACTGGAATTCAGGGATAAGTTGAAGGCAGTAGCTTCCTGGCCCACGGGCCTTCCAGAGGCTAGCACAGGGACCATCAGGGTTAAAGTCGGGTTCCCCGCGATGCTGAAAATGGCGTCATAATGGACGTTACTTCCGTTGAGCAAGCTCAGATAGCTGAGGACTCCGGTGCAGTGGGTGTGATGGTGCTCGATAAACTCCCATACGATGTCAGGAAGAGCGGTGGAGTCGCTAGGATGGCGGATCTCAAGATAATAGAGGATGTGATGAATCACATCACGATACCTGTGAGCGCTAAAGTGAGGATAGGCCATTTCTACGAAGCCGTACTCCTCGAATCCATCGGTGTTGACCTGATAGATGAATCAGAGGTGCTAACACCTGTTGATGAGGCCCACCATATAAATAAGTGGGCCTTCAAAGTGCCTTTCGTCAACGGCTGCAGGGAGCTCTGCGAGGCTCTGAGGAGGATATCTGAGGGGGCATCTATGATAAGGAGTAAGGGAGAGGCAGGAACTGGAAACGTATCTGAGGCAGTTAAGCACTTCAAGCAGTTACTTAGGGCAATAATAACGCTCCACTTAGCCCATAAGGATGGAGAGGAGGAGATCCTGAGGGACTTCGCTAGGCAGTGTCAAGTCTCTCAGGGCTTAGTGAACTTAACTGCTAGGATGGGGAGGCTCCCAGTGATAACTTTCGCAGCTGGAGGCATAGCTACACCAGCTGACGCTGCTCTAATGATGTACCTCGGTGCTGATGGCGTCTTCGTGGGCTCAGGTATTTTCAAGAGCCAGGATCCTAAGCAGAGGGCTTTCGCCATCGTCTTAGCCACATCTCACTGGGACGATCCGGAAACAGTGGTTGAAGCTCAGAAGATGGTGAGCGAGAGAGCTTCGATGCTGGGTATCGAGATAAGCTCCCTCAAGGCGGAGGAGCTGCTTCAGACGAGGGGTGTCTGAATGAGAATAGGGGTCTTAGCACTTCAGGGTGATATAGAGGAGCATGAACAGGCTATCAGGGATTCCTCAAGATCTTTAGGCTTTGAAGTAGATGTCGTGAGAGTAAAGAGGTCTGATGACCTCAAAGGCCTCTCCGGGATCTTGATACCCGGGGGAGAATCAACTACTATATGGAAGCTATCCCAAGGCGAGTTGATGCTAGCGTTGAGGGATGAGATCTTAAATGGGCTTCCAGTTATGGGAACTTGCGCTGGAGCTATATTCATGGCGAAGGAAGTTAAGGATAGGGTTGTAGGTGAGACGGGCCAAGGTATACTGGGATTGATGGATATGACAGTCATCAGGAACTACTATGGGAGACAGAGGGAGTCTTTCGAGATGGATCTCAATTTGGAGGGGATAGGGAGCGTGAGAGCTATCTTCATAAGGGCCCCGGCCATAGTTAGGATCTGGGGTAAAGCTAATGCTCTCTCTGAACTCAATGGGACATATCCCGCTCTGACCTCCTCCCCGCCCTGAAGGGCGAAGGGTTCCCTCAGGACGGCTCACGGGTTCGTGGTTTACCGCCTTCATCTTCATCACTTCACAGCTGGTAGGTGCGGTTCGCACCCACCCCGCT
>Ga0080004_1112990_pt1 | contig 19550 bp, 13 predicted proteins | sample WasSprMetagenome_FD_69207 | JGI IMG/M metagenome (GOLD analysis project Ga0080004, IMG submission 69207) | Sulfidic aquatic microbial communities from Washburn Spring, Yellowstone National Park, USA - WS (SPADES assembly) (version 2) | ecosystem: Environmental > Aquatic > Thermal springs > Hot...
CCACCGAGGAGGATCCCGTGTAGTCCTCCTCGGGGCTCATCCCCCTGACCTCCGTCAGGGGTTCCCCATATATATATGTACAGATAGGGGGGTATCCGCAGATCTTATCATCTATAAAAGTTTTTATAGAAGTGCATTATTAAAAGGGGTATTTAAACATTAAGTCTTTAACATGTTCGGCTTTACACGTAAAGAAAGATCAGAAAATGTTTCGGATAGTATAGTTGTTAAAGATCTGAGGTAAATAGATCTTCTTGAGCAAGTAGATGATGCTTTATCTTTAATTTCTATCTGAGTTGATGTAGAGTTGCCTAAGCATATCATTAGATCTTTCTTATCGAATCATGTTTAATAAATAATTGAGATAAAATATTTTATTCTACAAGTGATTATTATTGTTTTGAAAGAATATATTATGGACTCTATATCAGCTCATAAGTGATTTCATGATTTATTCAGACCTCTCTTCTATAGAAACGAGAGAGAGGATGATAAAAATAGTTAAATGTCCTTATTGTGGTTACGAGGGGAATTTTAAAATTTTTAAGAAATGGCATTTCAGATTTTATGATGTTAATATGATGCAATGTCCGAGATGTAGCGGAGTACTTAATTATTATTCAGGATTGAGACCTGGTGGTGAAAAATCAGAATTGGTGATCAGAATCAGGCCGAAGCCGGAGATGATTAGAAGAAAATCTGCAACAAAACATTAATAGCAGATATGGTGAGATTATATGTCTTCAGAAATTATTCAACTTGGTAAATATATTTCAAGAGCTAAGCACGCAAAATACTCATCCTGGTAAATTAAATGTTTTATCAGAAATACAATACATTTTTATTAGGTTAAAGCTTTAAATGTTTTGCGTAAAGGGATCTATGATATTTAAGTATCTGACTCATATATTCTTCTGCTCCAGGTATTAGTCTTCTAGTTGGAAATATCATGGGTTTATAATTTTCTGTAATAAGCTTTTCAATAGTCTTTAACAATAACAGATTAGCTATGATGATGAATGCAAATGTAGATAAAGGTCCCACGTAGGTATTAAGTTCCTCGATCTTTATAGAAACATCACCTAATGAAACACCTGTATCTATAACAATATCAGCGATTTCATATAGTTTTAATCTCTCCGGATGTCTGCTTTCTACCGCTCTGCTATGGAGTAATGATGTAACAGCTATCACCCGTGCTCCATGATTTTTTACAATCTTTGCAACCTCAACTGTTATGGGCGTTATTCCTGAATGTGAAAAGACTATAAGACAGTCTTCTTTATGAATTTCATAATTTTCCAGAATCCTTCTTCCATATTCAGGCGAATTCTCTATGAAGTCAAACTGTGGATAACCCATCGTACCAACCATGCTAGTAAAAGAAATTAAAGGTAGATCAACTATTGGTATGAATCCTAATATTGAACCATATCTAGGAAACATTTCCATGACCGGTATAGCTGCATGACCAGAGCCAAATAGGTAACAAACATGATCACTAATTATAGTTTTTGAAATAACTTCAGCCGCCTGATCTATGGCTTTTATTTGTGTTGTCTCTATATATTTTAAAATCTCGTATGCTTTCTTCAACCATTTCTCCACGAGATTAAGACTGTTCATGCTATCACCTTTCAACATAACCGACAATTACAGATCTAGGAGAGATCTTTAATATGAGTCTGTTTTCTTTTACATTATAAACACTATTAGATATTAGATCTTTCATTTTCGATATAACAAAGTCCGATTTAAATAATAACTCCGCTATTTGTTCGCTTTCACTATGATTAATTATTATCAGCACTGTTTCATTGTTTGATGATAGAATTTGCATCTCTATTTCAGTAGATGATGGACTGATATCTACTGGTTTAGATACAGTAGCATAGGTTGTCAATCCTATTAAAAGTCTCTCAATAACGGGGTCTCTTAGATTTTCGTAAGCTAAGCCCACGTTTGTACCTATAAGTAAGGTTAGCCCTTTCCCATACCTGTGAAGAACTATAGAGGCATCACCTGTTTTTGAAACTCCTAATATATTACTGTCTCCAATAGGTTTAAATGTCTCTTCATACATTACACCATTTAATAGAGTCCCTTTAGCTATTCCCAATATATCTTTTGAGAACATAATTTGCGTTTTATCAACATCTCGACACGTCTTTTCAATAGCTCCAACAACTTCTTTCATATTATATGCTGGTACTTCTCCATCTATCCATCCATCCTCTTTAAACCAACCAAATCTAGCGTCAGCAAGTACTATCCCTCCATGAGATATAAACTCTCTTAATTTTTGCGCCATAACTTTAGATAAAACTAATGAAAACGGTGCTAACAATAGTTTATATTTCATAATATCGCCTCTCTCTACCTGTTTGCTACTCAAAATGTCCACGGGAACTTTATATTTATACAGAACTCTATAAAATCCAAGCATAGAATAAGCAGGCTTCTCAGCTGTCATCTCCTGAAATATCCACAACATTTTATATACATAACTATTATATAGCAGAGCTACATCAGTTTTTAATGGTTTTAATCTGAGAAAGAGGTCCTCATATTCAGCAATAATTTTAGCTTGTTGAGCAACTGTTAAAGCTCTATCAGTTATTGAGCCGTCTGCATTTAACAGTCCATAGCCTGATGATTCATATCCCCACATCATTGGATAACTGTGATAAATATTTATACCCTTTGCTCCGTGTGCTATGCTTTGCCATATCCATATCATTATATCTTTAGGAGTTACTGGCTCCGCTATTCTTAACCCTCCTACTCCCTGGCCACCCTGAAGTTCACCGATCCAGAACTCCTTTTCAGAGGCGTATGCTGATGAGCGTACAGCGTCTAGTATAAATGCATCTATAACATTATCTACGGTTCTGTGCGCATGTTTCGGATATAATGAGGTCCCCCATATATCAACAACTTCAGCCATCTCCCAATCATCAGGATTACCATAAAGAGGATTTAAAAATAGGGAAGTTGTAGGAGCATGAGATGTGATCACGTGATCTTTATCAATAGTTCTAATAGTTTTTACTCTCCACTCTAGATCTTCTTTGAGCTTATTAATGAGGAAATCTACGAAATCAATATTTTCTGTGCCATAATGTAGCACAACAAACCTGGGAGGTTCGACTTCGTCAAATGATAAAAAGTTTCTATGCCAGGCTTCGTTCAATTTTTCAATAGAGCCATACTTAGTTTTGAGCCATTCTCTGAATCTCTTAATAGTATAAGGGCAATAACAATATATAGGTCTAGGTCTTCCTAATCTAAACACCCATTGAACAATTTGTGGTTCGCTCCAAACATCCCAGCCATAGAAATTAGAGTAACTAGATAATGTTTTGGCCAAGGCAATTAAGAATTCTTCTGCACTCTTTCTCGCCTGTGGGTGATCTAAACATATGCCAGGACTACCTTGTGGATAAAGTCTGCTACCTGTTTCATCTACGTAAAGAGCATCAGGGTAAAGCTTAGGTAACCAGTCAGGTGCAAATTCGAGATAAACTTGAGCTATAACACTGAAACCATATTTTTCTGCCGTCTCCATAAGTAAACGAATTCTGTCAACATTATATCTTTTAGGCTGTGGCTCAAAATCTCTCCAATTTACCCATATCCTTATATACTTAAAACCAAGCTCTTTAAAGGTTTTAAAATCTCTTTCAATCATATTCTCATTAAATACAGGTGTGACATTCCCTAAACCGTACCATAAAGCAACAGGCAACCTTTTTTTCATAATATTCGCCAAATATAAAATAACGTGGTTTTAATTATAAAGTTTTTGTATAAATTATAAAAATTCTTTACGAATGACGTAAAGCCCAAAATGTTGCTGCTCCATAAAGATTAGCTTTAAATCCTAACTCAGAAACTTTAATGTTAATATATTGCTGTAGATATGGATTTACAATTTTATGTACAATAGATTTTATCAATGCGGTAAATCTTTTACCAATCTCTATACCTACAGAACCGTTCAAAACTATTATATCTGGGGCCAAGAGACTTACAACATTAGCTAATGTAATACCTAATATTACTGCTTTAGTTGTTAAAATAGCCTTTATTATTTTATCCCCTTTATCATACGATTTAAATATTAATTCTGGTGTAATGTTATCTAAATTACCGTCAGCAAGTTCTAATATCTGTTTACATTGATAATGATTTTTTCTACAAAATTCTTTAATCTCTTTCTCTAAATGTAAACCTCCAATTTCTTCTTCTAAGTAACCCTTCTCTGTAATTTTTGTAATATCTTTATCAAGCAACCACCAACCTATTGCGCCAGTAAGATTGAAAGAGCCTGTATAAGGTTTTCCATCTATAATTATGCCAGCTCCAACGCCTGAGCCAATTATTAAAGCTACAATATTTTTAAAACCTCTAGCTACACCTGCATAGGCCTCGCCGAGAGCGCATGCTATCCTATCATCTACTAGTATTACGGGTATCTTCTGTTTAAATTCTTTTACATAATTTTCATTAATATAAGAAGCTAAGTCTATATCACGCCATTGCTCTATGTTAGGGGCCCATATAACGATATTTTTATCGTAGTGTACAATACCTGGCACAACTATGCTAATTGCGGAAATTTTATCTACATCCTTCTTGAGGATTCTAATGATATTATAAACTTGATCAATAACGTAGATGCCGCCTCTACGATCTATTGTAGTAAAGTATATATCAGCTAATTTCATATTTTTTAAATCTACAATACCTCCAGCAATTTTAGACGCGCCGATATCAATAGATATAACAAAATCCTCTGTGTACATCATATAAATGACACCTAATAATAAAAATTTTACAATGAAATGATATTACCCTTCTCGTCAAAGAGATATATATTTGTTGGATCGAACTCTATACAGAGTTGCTTTTGACCATATACTTCACGCAATTGCAACATTGAAATTAGAACTTTTATTGGATTATCACCTATTTTAAGATGAACTATGGAATTAGCCCCTAACGGCTCTATATTTAATACTTGAACTGCTAGCTTCTCTTTATTGCTAGATCCCATGCAAGGAGCTAAATTAATGGTTTCTGGTCTAATACCTATAAAAACGCTCATGTCCTCTAGCTTACTTAAACTTTCTTTGCACGGCAATGGAACCTTAATTATGCCATCAATTGAAACAAAATAACACCCTTTATCATATCTAGAGATTCTCCCCTCTATTATATTCATTGGCGGATTACCTATAAAAGTTGCAACAAAAATATTTTTAGGTCTGAAATATATTTCCTGAAATGCCCCTATTTGCATAACCATACCTGCTTTTAATATCATAACTCTATCACCTAGCGAGAAGGCTTCAACTTGGTCATGTGTAACATGTATTACTGTAATATTTAGTCTTCGCTGTAAAGCTTTAAGTTCCGCCCTTATTTGAGATCTTAATAAAATATCTATATTAGATAAAGGCTCATCTAAGAGTAAGACTTTCGGCTCCTTTATTAATGCTCTTGCCAGTGCAACGCGCTGAGCTTCACCACCACTTATCTCAGCAGGTTTCTTATGTAATAAGTTGTCTATACGTAGCATTTCTGCTACTGCCTTGACTTTATAATCAATTTCTTCTCTCGTTATCTTTTTTATCTTAAGAGGGAAAGCTATATTTTCGTATACAGTCATATGAGGATATAAAGCATATGATTGAAATAACATTCCAATATTCCTCTCCTTAGGAGGTTTGAAGGTAACATCTTCTCCATCAATATAAACTTTACCTATGTCAGGAGTCATCAGTCCAGCTATAATTTTTAGTATAGTAGATTTACCGCTTCCTGAGGGACCTACTACAGTAAAATACTCTCCTTTATTCACCTTAAATGACACGTTATCTAACGCTTTTACGGAACCAAACCTTGTCTTATATATTTTTGTAACATTTTCAAGGTAAACCTCTGAGATACTCTTCACCTCCTTAATGCTGTAAGCGTTATTCCTCTTACGATATATTTGAATCCGACTAAAGTTATTATAATCATAGGTAGAAATGATAGAACAGTGCCTGCCATAACAACTCCTGTATACCTATAATCTCCATATGCTGATTGTAATGTATTCATATATGTTGCTAAGGGATATAATGATGGATCATTTAAAACTATCAGAGGCCATAGGAAACTACCCCAGGAACTTATGAAAGTCCATAAACTTATTATTATAATAGCAGGTTTGACTAATGGGAAAACTATTTTGAAAACAATATACATCTCTCCTGCTCCATCAACTCTGGCAGCATCTATAAAATCATCTGGTATTGTCAACATATATTGTCTTAAAAGAAATATTGAATATGGACTTACAATGGCAGGTATTATAATTGCTGCATAATTATTTATCCATCCAAGCTTAACTATTATATAAAATTGCGGTAATAACATGAGATATTGAGGCAAAGCTAATAAGTAAATGATGTAGCGTATAAAAATATCTCTAAACCGAAATTCTGTCTTCGATAAAGCATATGCTGTAATAAGACTTGTTATAACAACCCCTATTGTTGTTGCAATTGATATAAATAAGCTTATGAGAAATGCACGTATAAAATTTGTTTCCATAAGTAATCGTATATAATTATTTATTGTGAATGTTTTTGGTATAAATGATATTGGTATTCTAACTATTTCTTCCGGGGTTTTAAATGAAGACAGTATTGCCCATATGAAAGGGACGCTAGTAAATATCGCAAATAATACTGCTATTATTATCATAATTACTGATATTAAAAATAATGCTACTTTTCTAATTTTTTTACCTAACACCGCCAAGCACCTTCATCTCAATCAATGCAAGTATAAATACTATTAATGAAAGAACTAATGCTTCAGCAGCTGCCATACCATAGTCATATTCTGTAAATGCTTTATAGTATACTGCGTATCCTAACGTATATGTACTGTATCCAGGCCCCCCTCTAGTCAGCATATAGACTTCGGTGAATATTTGCAACCCTCCTATCGTAGCTAAGATTATTGCGGCAGTAAACACAGGTTTTAATAGCGGTATAATGATTTCTATAACTATTCTTATACTTCCAGCTCCATCAACTATAGCGGCCTCTATCAACTCCTGTGGAATACTTTGTAGACCAGCAAGATATATTAGTGAATGATAGCCAACCCACGCCCAGAAGTTTACTAATGATATTGAGAATAAAGCTATATTAGGATCGCCCAACCATGCAATGCCTTCTAACCCCATAGTTCTCAACAATGCATTTAAAAAGCCATAAATTGGGTCGTAGAAACCTCTTCCCCAAATTACAGCGCTGACAGCCATAGGAACAATAAATGGTAATATAAATAGGAATAACAAGATATTTCTAAACCATAGTAAGAGTCTATTGAGTAATAAAGCAAGTAAAAAACCTGTAAATGTTATGATAGGCTGAAGAATAAAAGCTAAAATCAATGAATTTCTAAGACTTGTTAGAAAAACAGGATCAGAAAATATTTTAATGTAATTCTCAACACCTATAAATATAGGATTTGAAATTAGATTCCATTTTGTAAAACTTATATATATAGTAAAAAATATTGGGTAGAGTGTAAATATTAAAAAATATATTAAAGCTGGAATAATAAATAAATAAGGTATGTACCATCTGTATGGTTTATAGGAAAAATTTGGTTTAATTACATTCACTCTCATCTTTTATCATTAACCTCCTCTAAGCACTCTATTACTTTCTACGGCCGCACTTTTAATCGCTTCTTCAGGACCAATTTTTCCCGTGACCATGTCTTCAAGATTCTTCCAGAGTGGTGTAAACACTTTTTCATAATTTGGTACTATCGGTATAGGTTCGGCATAGCCTTCAAACAACGCTTTAACGAAGGGTCCATACCATGGATCTTTATAAAGCTTATCTTTAACTAAGTTAAGATCTTTTATATTACTAGGTATGATACCTCTTTTGACAAAGTAATCTGAGATATACGATAAATTACCTTCTTTTTGCTCGGTAACAAATTTTACAAATCTCCATGCTATGTCTTTATATTTAGATTGTGCTGAAACTCCGAACATCCAATGATATGAGACTGTTCTCCATTTTCCTGTCGGATTCGAAGGCCCTACAGGTATAGGTGCAACGCCTATTACATCGGTAAAGTTTGAACCTAGCTGTGCCGAAAATATCCAATACCACCATGGTGCTACTATAAACATCGATACATTGCCTACAACGAGACCTGAAGCCACAGGAAATTTAGGATTCCACCAACCGTTCTTTATAATTGTATACCATAGTTGTGCTACCTCAATACCCTCTTTACTATCATATGTAACTTTACTCATATTCGGAGCTATAAGAGAACCTCCATTAGATACTAAAAGTGCTGCAAATGGATGAACAAAACCTGTATTTATTTCGCCAAGCCACCAGCCGAAACATGCTCTCTTAAGTTCTCCTGTTATTGGGTCCTTCTTTACAAGTTTTTCACATGCTTTCAAAAAGTCATTGAAAGTCCAAGGCTTTTCGAAAGTTGGAGGCTCTATTCCAGCTTCTTTAAAATGATCCTTTCTATACACTAACATATAAGAATTGCTTTCGGTAGGAACACCCCAGATTTTATCTTTATATGTCGTAGCTTTAACTGCAGAGTCTAGGAAGTTTTCTTTGACAAAAGCCACAATATCTTGTGGAGGTTCGTCTAGCCATCCAGCATCTACAAATTCAGGAAGCCATGCGGTAAAGAAGTGCATAACATCTGGAGGTGTTCCAGCTTGATACATAGATACGATTTTAGTTCTTAGCTCCATAAAATCGACTGTTATTAGCTTTATTTCAACATTAGGATTATTCTTTTCAAAATCTTCAATCCATTTTTGTTGTATTTTTACAAACTCTGGATCTCCCCAATGTGTTAATAATGTTAATGTTACCTTTGTAGGAGCCTTAGCCGCATAATAAAAGTATCCTAAAGCTCCAACAATAATAATAATTACAGCAATAATAGATATTAGCTTGAGAGACATGATTCTAGCCATAAATAACACCTTTCAACATATTTTTATAAAATTGAGATATATAAAATTTATCGTTTGTATGAAGATTCGAAGCCTTATTACAACACGGCTATTACTATATCTCCTCAAAAAACATGAAAACTATTGAGATAGCAAAGATCCTAGATCTCTTGAAAGAAGAAGAAAAGATAGATGAGAAAAAATTAAAACAAAAGATTGAAGGAGTAATTCATAAAATATATGAAGTAGGACTTTATGAAAAGATAGGACCGGGAGAATATATTCTAAATCCACATATTCTGGCATTTGCATTGGGAGTTGAAAGACTTCCTGATGGTTCATTAGCAGATCTAGACACTCTCATAAATAAAATAAAAATAAAAATTAAAGAGATCAGAGAAAAGAAAAAAAGAAAAGAGAAAGAGGCTGAGAATGTCGAGGGACATCAGATGAAGACCTAAACACTTTTTAAACAATTATATTTTTTGAGTCAAATTTTTGCGCAATCATCTATTGTATTAAGTTCTTCATAGACAAAATATTTTCTTCCTTTATGTTCTCGGACATCGATTAATTTTAATTTTTCTTCACCATATATAGTGAAAGGATTTTTGTAGCATCTAATAACGTTATTAGAAAGGTCTACTATAAAAAGCCAGTATTCATTGTCGCCAGGTAGCTTATTTAAGATCCTTTCACCAAATTCTTTTTCATTTTCTGTATAAATTATGTATTTTAATTTTCTCAAAGTCTTTAACTCTATAAATATTGTTTTTCCTGTCACACGATCTTTGGCTATATAGTCGAAAGGTGCTTTTATATCTCCGACGTAAAGAAGATCATATTTATCTTTTAAGAATCTCTCAAGGATCTGCATACCTAGCTTTTCGATCTCTAGTTTCTCCTCTGTGATCTCGCCTATAACTATTGATTCTTCAATCTCTCTGGACATCTCTTCTCTAACTATGTTGATAGTTTCTTCAATAAAGTCCTTCGGAAAGATGGTTATCAACGGATCTATCTTTAAATCTATTTCCCTTATGTTCTTAGGCTTCATAACAAAATCCTCACTTCTAAGACCTTTCTCGGAAATATACTTCTGATATTTAAAATGTTCCTCCAAAAGATTCTTAATTATATTCTCTCTAAGATAATGACTAATCTCGTTTTTATCAATAAGCTCTTCATATTTACTCCTGTATCTATCTAATATTGTCTCAGATAAGCTTCTGCCGATTAAATCACATCTGCCAGCATTCTTAATAATGTCTATGAAATCATCTATATATCGTGTTATCTTCTCTTTTTCACCTGCGATATAAGTAAATAACCAACAAACACCTTCTTCTTCTCTGTCTGAAGACTTGGCACATGCTTTTAGCAATAAAACAAGTTTATTAATGTTCTCACAATACAAATATAAATTCTCAGGGAAAATCTGATTTAACGAACTTTTTAACATGTCATCTATTATATACTCGGTACATCTGGGATACCCTGACAGATTTGCCATAGTACATAGTAAATCATGAAATTCTTTTTTATTTATAAATCCACTTATACTCTTTAATCTCTTCTTGATATAATCGAGGACGTAAGACGGTATGTCACTACTGTACAATCGTAATTTTTTAAGTTTTTCGCTGTAGATCTTCAGATTTTTCAAAGATCTATTTACGATCTCTTTAATGCCCTCCTCTTTTCTCTCTTTATACGACATCCATAGCTTATAAGGAGTAAGATCTTTAAATTCAACTAGTCCCGATATTGGCAGATCTATGTCCTTATCTTTCTCATGTATTTTTAAAATCGTTAATGAACTGGGGATAATGCCAGCTTTAACTGAATCAGCAATTTTTCTATAGAGCGAGTTAAATATCTTCTCTTCAAAGCTATGATTCATTATAAGAAGATATATCTTTACATCACTATGTTGACCAAGTCTCCATACTCTACCAGTTCTCTGTTCTAATTTTACAAGAGACCACGGCAACTCGTAATTTATTACTATATTTGCAAACTGTAGATTAAGTCCCTCAGAAGCGACATCAGTTGATATAAGAACACGAGGACCAGGCTCTCTAAGCCATTCTTTAATCTCTTTTATAACATCGCTTCCTCTATCTCTCAGGTCTCTGCCTGAAATCTTTTTAATTTCATAGTCAAGAGATTTAGAAAGTTTATCATATATATAATCAGCTGTGTCAGCAAATTCAGTAAAAACAATCACTTTTTCTCCTTTCTTCAAGTGTTCTGCTATTATCTCCTGTAATTTCTCAATTTTCTTATCAACACTTAAAGTAACTTTTGCAAGAGCTCCTAAATGTGTAAATGAATCTACATATTTCTCCATAAACTTCCTTATCTCTTTATTGATCCCTTCATCTATATAAGTCTCGATAAACGTGTCAGGATCTACATCACTCATATATTCCTCCTCAGTATAATCCTCAATCTTGTCCACAACATCTTTAGAAAACACATAGCCGTAGTCTATAGATTTAATAGAGCTTAAGATTTTTTCAAAAGTTTTGAGTCCTGCATAAGGACTCGAAAGACCTCGTTTATCTATTATCATAGCGAGAAGACCGACAGCACGTCTAAGATTCTTCTCTCGGCAGTTTATCACAAGATCTCTTGTCAACTTATCTAGTTCTTCGATATATATCTTCTCATCATCAGTTGGTTCAATATATATTGGTTCTACTATGGCATCTACAAAAATTTTGTCGTTCTCATATACTTCGTTAATCTGTCTTTTACTTCTTCTAAATATTAAAGCATCTATAACTTTATCATAAAAAACTTCTCTAGTATTTTCATCAATTTTTCCTTTGTTAATCGGATCTAACAGCGACAAAAGCTCAAGATAATTTTCATCATCACCTTTATGAGGTGTAGCCGACAGAAATATTATAGATGCCTGCGGGTTCTTTTCGACAAGATCTTTTACAAGCCTTAGTCTTTCGGTGTCTAAACCAAGCTTATGAACCTCATCTACAACTATAAGATCCCAGCCATAATTAAGAAGTTTACTTTCATATTCAGGTCTTTTAGCAGTATCAATTTTAAACAAAAATATGATATTCTGCTCAGACGAGCTGTTAATAATTTTCTCAAAAATGTTTATATCACTCACCGAATTAAGACCGAAACGTTTAGCCTCTTCTCTCCATTGACCAATTATACTTCGTGGAACTAAAATTAAGATCCTTTTACTGTTAAACTTCTTCTTAAGAATCCCCCAGCGAATTAATAGAAGAGTTTCAATAGTTTTTCCGAGCCCTATCTCGTCTGCTATAAGTGCTCTTATAGGATCTTTGATAGCTAATTTATAAAAGATCTCTGCTTGATGAATATATCCGTCATACCCTAGATATCTCAATACAAAAAGAGGATGTGTCTCGACTAGGTTTCTAAGGATATATTTAATGATTTTTTTAAGTACTTTATCTGTCGACTCCATACAAGACCCTTATTGATCTTGAGACACGCCCCAAGCCTCTCTGTCTTCTATCTTTATATCGTGTCAAGGCCTCTGTATACCAGAAGTGAAGTGAATAATCGTCTAATTTTTTTACGGCCTCAATAAGTCTGAGGATCCTCAGAGAACTCTTTTTTCTTATGAAGCTAAAAGCCACAGCATATACAAGTAGTCTTTTATAAAGAGATTCATCAAAGATTTGTAAGCCGCTTTTCGTATACTTGACTTTTGTAGATGCATCAACATGTTTTAAGAAATCCATAAGATCCTCTTTATATATTTTTATTCTACCAATTTCTACAGATCCTATGATACCTCTTTTGAAATATGCTTTATAATCTCTGAATAATATAAAACCATTAAACTGATCACTCATGATGCGTCACCTATCTACAATATATTATTTTAACGCCTCTCTGCTTAATTTTATTATCAGCAGATAATATACTATTCATATCCTCAACTATTCCATCACCTATTATTGCAAGTTCAGACTCGTTTTTACATTTGATAACCGCAGTCACTCCAAACACAGATGCTAGTGCTCTAACTATTTTACTCATGTCGTCAATAGAGATATTTCTAAGATCTATAGATATCGTTTTCTCAGACTCTTCAGCCTTCTTCTCCAAAAACTCTATCTCTACACGAGATTTTCTGACAATCTTCGCCCCTTTTACACTTCTTGCAACACTCATCAGATAATCTAATAATGTAGATGCCTCTACATCTCCTATAATCTTTATCTCTAAAATCTTTTCAGAAGGCTCAGATTTACACATTTTTCCTCTCCTGATCAATATTTTGATCTCTGCATCTTTCTTGAAACTTGGACTTGTAGCAACAATCTTATAAATATATTCACCAGGCTCTTTTGGCGGTGGTATCATCCATATACTCTCGAAATCAGGAATGCCCTTCAAAGGATCTGATTTACCGATCTCCGGTTTTAATGATACTTCCTCTCGAAATCCACCGATACTTTTGATCAATATTTTGACAACAATCTCCTCTGGTATTTCCTCCTGATTTATTTCGATCTCTCTAGGTTCTATCTTTAGATCAAATCCTCTTCGAATAATTTCTCTGCGAAGTTTTATATCTGATCTTATGAAAATCTTAATATAATCGTCAGGATATCTAGATTTGAGCTCTCTGACGGGGATCTCTTTATCTCCGTACACTGCTACATAATAACTTATTACAATGGTGTCTCTAACCGTCTCTTCTTTAACCTCACTTAGCAACTCAATCTGTTGTTCTGCAGCCTCTTCCGGAGGGATTATCATATCGTCGTCTTCAAGTTCTGAGATCTTTTCTAAACCTTCGACCTCCTTAAAATAGATCTTCTCACCTCTAAGTACACCGATCTTAAGATCTTTCAATCCAGATAATAAAGCCTTTTTAACATCATTTGGCGGGATCATTGGGAAGCGAGGAACTTCAAAAAACGTATTAATAACGTCATTAACACTTATTCTTTTACTCCATTTCTCCGCGCGAGGACCTTCTAACAAAATTAATAGCACATCAAAATTGCCCGAGTACTTCTCATCGAGAACTTTTCCTGCTTTTCTTAAACTGTCTTCGACTATCTCAACCAGAGTTTTGCCAGCAGATTCTACTCGCTTAACTTTAACTACGTCTGCGTCACCTTCTCTAGTTGGATACGCTATGTAGTTAAAGTATGAGACTAATCTATATCTAATCTCTCTTTCTAAAGCTCTTTTCATATCTCGCAACTCATCTCTCAAGATCTTTACAATTCTTTCATCCTGATACTCTCGTTTAATTTCTTCGTCTAATCTATCACATGCTATGATCATCTTGGCTTTTCTAATGATCTCTCTCCACTCATTTATATTAGTGGAGAAGAGGATAGTTATTGTGTTTCTATTTCTACGTATAGTTTTTTCTCTTCCAGAGAGCCTATAATATATGATATCGTATAAATCCCCACTTCGGTGAACATCTCCTTTTATATCTGTTAAAGGAGTTGCTATAACTATAAGCTTATATTCTCTGGAATCCTCTCTTAAAAGCGATGGATTTATCATGATCTCTGGCGTTGATGAGAAGACTGCAGGTCTAACCTGATCTCTGCCCTCATATGGTTTTGTATATAAAGCTTCTAATATTTCAAGTACTGTTTTCTGTGCTGTCACATCATCGATTTTTTCAGATTCTTTTATTACACGCTCCTCTATATCTAATAATCTTGTGACCCAGTAATAGCCCTCTTTACTGTATAGATGAGGCACTCTATATTCAATACTTCCACTGGTGATTTTATCAAGAAGTTCTGACACTCTCACAGGACTTATGAGATACTGCTCGAACCTCTCAGGATCATAAACACCTGAAATTATCTCGATCTTTCCTGGATACTCGCTTCTAGGCTCTAAATGAGGATCATAAATATATGTTCTTAGAAATATATATAAAGCCAATCTAAAAGCAAGATCTCTATAGATCTCTGGTTTAACGTCTTCTTCAACCGGTATCTCTCTTGTTTTACCAATTATCTTGTTAACAACTAAGTCAAAACCTGTGAAACTATTTGTGACAATTTTTGATCTAATATCTTCTACACGTATATCTATATCAGAAGGCATTATAAGAGATAAATCTCTTACCTTATCAAACAGATTTCTCACAACTTTTCTCGTTATTTTAAGAGCATCTCTGGTTTTCTGAAGATCTTTGTTTTTCTCTACGATTTCTCTCAAAACATATATGTATAACGGGTGAAATGGATAATGTTCTTCGATTTCATCACCTAAATCTTTAATTAAATCAGGATGATCGACGCTTAAACTTCTTATTTTCCTTCTGATCAGCCGGGCGTTTTCCGTATCTATTTTAGTGAAAAGTCTTTTTTTCAGAACATTTGCATAATCAATATCGGTTGCTATAGGTCTCTCAGCTACTAAAGCTTTTCTAAGGATCTCTCTATCAATTTCTTCTACAAACTTCTCATAGCCAGACTCAATCTTATATCCTCTCTCAGTAGGCTCTGCCGGAATACTTATTACAACAGCTACACTGTTATTTCCAATGCTCTCAGATAGAACTCTTAAGAAAATTACAACTTGTTTCGCATATTTCTCTAATTTCTCAGCGATCTCGGGATCAGGAGCTTCGTAAAGACGATTATAGTACATACCGATCTCATCTATTAATATGAGAACCTTTTTATTTGAAAAGATCTGTGATAATATTGATCTCTCAGGAGATATTAGAAAATCGTCATATTGTTTCACAAGATCATAAGCATTAAGTTTATACGCTATATAGCCCCATAAAGTTCTGATCTTGACTCCTTTATCCTCTAAAACTTCGTTAGGCATTGGAGAAGGTGCTGTCCTCTTGTCCAAACCATCTATTACTATCACATTGACATTACTAAGAATCTTTGCTTTCTCCTCATTTTTTTCATCTAATATCTTAGATAAAAGGTCAGGTCTTTTAATAAGATGATATAAAAGTATCATAGCATGTGTTTTACCACCGCCGAATGTTGATGGTAGAATAATTATTTTGCCATTACCACTTGCAAAAACATTTATAATCTCATTCACAAGTCTTTTTAACGATTCTGTGACATATGTTATATTAATAAACTCCTCTGGATCAGAATATATTTTGTCACTAGTCTCTCCAGTAATAATCTCATATAGCGAGGGAGCTACTTTCTCATCTAATGTTTTATTAAAAACATCTTCTCTAATTGAGACATATTTCCACAGACTCATCTTAAACCACCTAAGCTTATCATATTTAGATGCTGAAGAATCCTTTTACAACCTACTTTCTCAGGATCATTATCAGGCAAAGCAACATGTAAAACCTTAGCAAGATCTATGGCTTCGGAGAATCTAAGATTCCTAGACCTAAGATCTTCAAATAATTTTTTGAATTGATCTGATGTTAACTGAATCGCCTTTAACTCAAGATAATGAAGTGCATCAACAGCTGTCTTAATATTCTCTAGTTTCGAAGGATCAAGATTCTTCTCATGTAACAGATTTTCTAAAGCTCTTCTAATAGATTGTTCCGTTAAAGAGTCAGGCTCAGGCTCTAGCAACTCCAACTCGTCTCCTTTCTTCGCCAAGATCTTGTTTGCAATAAGAATGTCCACGTTAATATTACTGAATACTCCTAAGAGAGACGCAAAAGTTTTATCTACACGTCCTCTTCTAAACTCTATCTTAAGCTCTCTTCCTCTAGCCTTAGCCTTCTCCTCACCAGCTCGTGTGACAAGTTTTAACGCTACATATGCTGATGAATAAGGATCCAGAGGTTTCTCTACACCTCCACGTTTATAAACTGCTTCTACAAGCGCTTTAAGAGCTAACGAGAAAGATCTTTCAACGATCTCTTTAACACTTATATCAGGAACAAGCTTAGAATATGAAGTATAGACGCTTAACACACCCGCGAGAGACTTTAAGAACAGATTAATATCAAGAGGCGAACCTATCTTAAGAGCCTCATCTACTCTTCTTAAAGCTTCTTCAAAAGCTTTATTCTCAACCTCTTGCACAAATCCGACGCCTCCAGACCCTTTTCTCCATACAACAACTACAGAAGCATCCAAAGCCACCTTGCCACGAGCAGTGACACGTTGCTTACTCTCCGTAGCAATAACATATGCCGCAGAAACTCTGAGACCAGCTTTTCTCCATCCAGCCTCTACAAGAGCCTCCCAAGCAGAAGGATCAGTATGAGCATAATACGTAACGATCATGTCGTCATCCTTGGTTAGCTCAGCCATTCTTTTAAAAGCTTTTCCAAGTTTTTCTCTAAAATCTTCATCAGAGCCGGCCTCAACACCAATTATTTTCCTAAAGAAATCAGCCCTTCCGCTACTAACACTGATTTCAAGAGGAGCATACTTCTCCCATTGTGTTCTTATCTCAATATAGCTTGAGCATCTATCATCTAAACACTCAAAGAAAGCCTCAGGATAAAATCTAGGTACTAACACATTGCTTTTAACATCACTTAATGTTCTTTTAAGCCAGACATAATAGAAGTCACTAAGCTCAGCATATGCAACATCATCTCTATAAGGAGGATCAGTAGCCATAAGGTCGAACTTCTCCTCACCAAGCTTCTCAAGACTAGTAGCATCATCAAGCAAAACCCTAACATTACTAGAACTACCAGAAACGGCACTAACTATATATAATAATGCATTAGTGATATTTTCAATATTCCTCTTAAATGTACCAGTCTCGACAACAAAAGGAACTCCTTCGGACCAATTCCATTGCATGGCAATGCCACGCACCGCGAGGGAGTGTTGTATTATCTCGTAGCCAGGATTCCAAGCTGTAACTATGGAATTGAAGTCAACATACCTTACTAATACTATTGCTAAGCATGTTGTTACTGCTTCTGCGTATTTGTATGTGTCTTCTTTGTTCCATCCTTGTTTTTGTTTTTCTTCCTCTACTCTCTTACCTGCTTCTCTAATTAACTTAACTAGTTTTACAAGTATTAGAAGCTGACGTGGATTGAAAAGCTTAAAGAATTTATCATAGCCCCATATCCAAATGCTTAATTGCCCGGCCGTGCCCATATGATATTTCCATAACTCTTCTGTGGGTATATCTGGGTCTCCCCATAATGTCTTCAGCTTCTCCAATGCCTTCCAAAGCCTCTCGTTATCTTCCAGCTTTGCAGGCTCAAACTCCAGATCATTATTAAAGATTTTCACTTTTACTAGTAGTCTTGGTCTGGCTGGGCTTTGTCTAAGTTCTTCGAGACTGATCTCTCCGTTAAGATATTTTTCTAATCTTCTATTCCACTCTTGTAAAGCCTCTTTGACATACCACTGGTCTCCTTTTCCTGGCATTATTCTATTACAATGAAGACATCTTGCTAGACTGCTTTTCGCATCTATATTTGCCTCAGGCACTATATATTCTCTCTCATTTATTTTAATAACGTTCTCTGAAACTTTTGCCTGTATTCTTTTTGTGCTGAATTCTTTGTTTAGGTCTATGATCTTGATCTCTATTCTCTCTCCAACAGATACAGGCTCCATCCATACAAGCCTCTCATACCCCTTGGATCTTCCTTTCACTCTTGCCAGCCAGTAGTTGCCTATCAAAGGCGTATATCTTCCGCAGAATGGACATCTGACCTCCCATGTGCCTATGTAAACGGCAACGTCTTCATCATATAACTCTTTTATATCAGGATCCTCTTTAACCCTCTCAAGAACCCATTCACCCCATTTTTTGACATCTTCAATCAGCTTCCTGCTTAGACCTTTCTCTACAGCCCACTTAGGTATCTCAAGAACTGCCTTTAGAAATACATAGGCTGTTGGGAGAAACTCTACTGCGACAACCTCACCTATACCTAATCTGATGGCTTCGAGCGGTATAGAGCCGAACCCTGCAAAAGGATCAAGAAGTCTTACCTTATTAAACCTCTCTTTGAGACTAGGAGGAATGATGGGATTCTCTCTATGAGGAGTTTTTTCACTATCTAATCTAGTGATCCTAGTAAACTCTTTTTTACCTCTCTCAACATCAAGTAACGAGCCGACAATTATGCTCCGAGCACTTATCAAAGGTTTTCTCGTCGACCAAAAAACCATCTCCCAATAATCAGGACGACCACCACCTTCTTTTTCTCGGGCAGACTCTTCACTAACTTTTGATGCGGGAAAATGTGGAGACTCTAAAAAGCTAAACATATAAACACTACCAAAAATTTTAAATTATCCCGATATAAATCTTTGTTATATCAATAACCTAATTATTTACATTAAAAAGAATCTATTTTAGATTATGAGATCCGCCATGTTATGCTATATATTTGAATCGAATCTTATGTTTCGAGAATTCGTTGTCAAACGCTTTCCTCAAGACTCTTTTTTGATCTCGTTTAACACTGTCTCTAATGCTTCTCTGATTTTTATTCCTGAGGGTATTGATATGTGTTTTATCCCCATTTCTTGTGCTATTACTGCTGCGTTTGGTCCTAATGCTGGTGCTGCTATGATGTTCACTCCTTCGTCTACTAATG
>Ga0080004_1160826_pt1 | contig 19549 bp, 19 predicted proteins | sample WasSprMetagenome_FD_69207 | JGI IMG/M metagenome (GOLD analysis project Ga0080004, IMG submission 69207) | Sulfidic aquatic microbial communities from Washburn Spring, Yellowstone National Park, USA - WS (SPADES assembly) (version 2) | ecosystem: Environmental > Aquatic > Thermal springs > Hot...
CTACTTCAAAATTTTACAATTTTTCTTCATCTAAACTTAAACTAACAGCGAATGGCTCAACTTTAGAATGGTGGAATGCTACTCCTTTTGCAAATTATACTGTAATTTTTGTAAAAACTAATAAGCCCATTACTAATATAACAATAACATGGAACAAAGAAACGAATACTACAGGTAACGTGTTTGAGTTTTTTGATGATTTTAACTCATTGAATCGCATTTATTGGAGTGTTCCTTCAATTGTGACATTTGAAAAAAGAAAAATAGTTGATCCAAGTATATTTATAAACAACTCTTCGCTTTTCATTTCTTCTTCGTTAAAAGACCAATTCCAATTTGCTGGGATTAGCACAAGAATTCCTATAAAGCCAAGACTCTTTACTTGCGTAAACTTTCAAATTCTAAATTCTTCATCCTATGATCATGCTTTTGAAATTGTTTTCTCAAATCAAACGAAGAGCTCTTATGGGTGCTTTGTTGGAGCATTCATGGGCTTTTTCCATAATGGCTTAACAACTCAATATGGATGCGCTTCTCAAAGAAATGAAGAAATGTTTGTAAGTTTTTCAAAAATTAATCCATTTAAGGAATATATTCTCTGTTTAGACATAAGTAAAAAGAACTATTCTATTTTACTTTTTGATAAAAACTTTTCAATAGTTGTTAACAAAACGATCGGCTTCTCATTAAATAATTATGGCTCCGTTGCTTTTGGTTCAGCGAACGGTATATGGACAAACGTAAACCAAAACATAAAAGTAAACTGGCTTTTCTATGATTATAACATCTCTATACCTTCTTTAAACATCGTAGGGAATTTAAAACGTTTCCCCAGTGAAAAAGTTAAAATATTTGTCAACAATAAAGGTGAAAAAACCTTCTATGCTTATTTCTCAAACCTCTCCTTAGAAACTTATACAAAGTTTAATGTGACAAAATTTTCTTCAAATTACACAATTAGCGAAATTGAGAAATTTGGGGGGTTGTCCAATAATTCTAAATAGTTGATAAAATTTGCACTAACCATTTGTTTTTTGTTTATTTTTTGTTGTTTTTGTTTGTTAATTTACAATTATTTTACAAAATATTGATTATAAACCCATGCTTTTAACATTAACTCCTTCTCTTTCATGCTCTCTTTTTTGGAGAAGGTATACTCTCCAAAAGCGTTTTTGAATACGGAGAATACTCCTTCTACGATAGAGTGTGCGTGGTAACCACTTTCCTTTTTCCATTTCTCTTGGTTTTCTACGCGTATCTCTTTTGGTAAACCTCTTTTGCTTTGCCGCTTTAAACCAAGTTGCTCTTCAACATGCCGCTTCCTATGCCTTGAACCTCTTTTTGAGTTAATACGCACCGGAATTAAAGGAATTATATTGTGTTTATGGCAGTATTCAAAGTTTTTCTCAGAGTCGTATGCACCATCTGCAGTAACGGTTCTTATTTTGTTTTTGACCGATTTCAATAAAGGAATAAATTCTCTTGTATCACCTCTATTACTACGAGTTACCCTTATACTTAAAATCTTACGGATCTTTTTATCTACCGCAACATGGATCTTCATCCACTCTTTTATTTTTCCATATTTTGTTGACCTATATTCACCATCGTTTCTACTTTTTATGCCGGTTGAATCTATGATCACATCTATGTAATCTATATCGTTTACGGTACGATGTCGGATACTAAGGATTATTCCACTCTTCTTTAACTTTTTTATACGCCAATGAATTGTTCTAAAGTTTGGTGAATTCTTTACTTCCCACGCAAGTTCAAAATCCAAAACCATACCAGATGCTTCTCTATAACCCAATTTTAAAACGCATTTTATTGCAAATGCTGCGAGAATCTCTACGGTAGAGTATTGATATGGTCTACCCACTTTGTTTCTATTCAAAATTCTTAAGTCTCTACCCCTATTCTCTACCGCAGGAAGTAAATAACTTGAGAGTCTTCCGCGATTTACTAATAGTGAATTATATAAAGGCCAATTACGTTTTATATTTGTCATCTGGTCACCCAAAATTAAATTACTTTTTTTAAATTTATTTTTTCTTTTTGTTGATTCTCAGAGAGAATTATTGGACAATGCCAAATTTAGTAAATAGATTTAAACTTTTCTTTTAAAATAAAATCATGGAAAATGTGAGAGAAAAGGCAATAAAACTTTTGGATAAACTTCTTCCGGAGTACATAGATGGAGAATACCTGCAAACACTAGAACAAAACTGTAGAATATTGGGAATAGATTCACTAATGTTGATGGAAAATGCAGGAAGAGAAGTTGCAAGAGTTGTTGAAACGATAGAAGGAAAAAGTAAAAAAGTAGCAATAGTTGCTGGCTTAGGTAATAATGGTGGTGATTCTTTTGTAGCTGCTCGTTATCTTTCAAAAAACAATATAGTAAAAGTCTTTTTACTTGGAAAAGAAGAGGAAATAAAAAGGAGTGAAGCCCTTACAAACTGGAAAAGGCTCAAAAATACTTTTGTAGAGAAAGTTGAAGAAACAAACGAAGAAATTCTAAAAAAGGAAATCCCAAAATTTGATTACTGTATTGTTGCGATTACTGCGAGAGGGTTTTCTGGAAAGTTAAAGGAAGAAACAAAAAGAATAATCAAAATACTCAACAAAATAAAAATTAAAAAGTATTCAATCGACCTTCCTTCTGGACTTGGAGATGTTGCAATCGAATCTTTTGCTACAATTACGTTTCACAAACCAAGAAAGGAGTTCTTTGGAAATGAAAGGTTTTTTGGAAAACAAATAGTTGTTGATATTGGAATACCAAAAGAAGCTGAAATATTTGTTGGCGAAGGGGATTTAAAGAATGCAATAAAACCTTTAGATTTACATGTAAGAAAAAGAGAAAGAGGTTATGTTTTAATAATTGGTGGAAGTTCTCTTTATTCTGGAGCTCCGGCTCTTGCTGCCTTTGCAGCTGATGCCGCATTGAAAGCTGGGAGTGGAAGCGTAAGAATCATTGCACCAGAAAGTGTTGGTGATGTTATTAGAAGCTATTCTCCAGAATTTATAGTTAAAAAAGTAAAAGGAAAGGAATTTTCAAAAGAAGTAATAGAAGAAATAAGAGAAATGCTTGATGTAGAAGCTATCGTACTTGGACCAGGAATAGGAAGAAGCAAAAAAACAAGGGAATTTGTAAACTCTTTTGTTGAACTTAAAGAAGTGAGAGAAAAGCCTATGGTGATAGATGCTGACGCTCTGAATTTGCTGGATATCAAAAAAGCAAATAGAGAAAATATAATTCTAACCCCGCATCTTGGTGAATTTTATTCTTTGAGTGGTAAAAGAGTAAATGATGAGGTTTTTGAAAAAGTTCTTGCAGCGTATGATTTTGTAAAAAATCTCAAGATAACATTACTTCTAAAAGGTCATGAGACAGTTATTGCAAAAAAAGAAAAAATAAAAATTAACATTACTTCTTCTCCTTCTTTATCTGTTGCTGGAAGTGGTGATGTTCTTAGTGGAATAATCGCAAGCTTTTTAGCAAGAAAAATTGATACTTTTACTGCTGCTTGTGCTGGAGCTTATGTCCATGGATTGGTTGGAATGGAAGCTGAAAAAATTAAAGGAATGCACGCAACTCCGAGAGATTTTATATCCTTAATCCCACAAGTGATGAAAAATTTTGATAAAGTAAACGCCAGGGGTGGGATTTGAACCCACAAGGCTCGTGAGAGCCATACGCTCTCCAGGCGTACGCGTTAACCAGATTCCGCCACCCTGGCTATATTATAAATTTTATTTACCCTTCTTAAATTATTTATTTTACTTTATATTTCAGCTAATGTTTCGGCGATTTTTTGTTTTAGTTTTGGAGAATTTAAAAGTATCCAATCGTTCAAAGCACATGCTTCTCTTGCAATTTGATAGTTTATTTCTTTTGAGTTGTGATAAGTTGCTACGATTTCTAAGCAAATATAAAAAAGAATAAATTGATTAGCGAGAAAAGAAAACCAAATTCCAAGCATATCTGGTGTGATATTTTTCTCAAGTTTTTTCTTTATTGTTCTATTCAAAATTTCAAACCAGTGAATTCTTGAAAATTGCGCTAAGAAATAAAAGGAGATCAATCTTTTTGTTTCTTCGTCTTCTATTTTTATGTCTTTTATTAGCTCAACTTCCTTTCCATCTATTTCCAAGTTTTTTGAATAGCTCACTTTTACAACCTTTTGTGAGAAGAAGAATTTTGGAACTGAAAAGGTATTCTTGAGTATCTCTATATCTTTCTCATCTTGCTTTTTATAACCAACAAGCTCGAAAACTGCTTCTGGGCCTTTAAAAAGAAAAAGGTTAACAACATCAACTACTGCACTTTTGCTTTTTTGTCTATCAACAAAATTTTTAATTTCGTCTTTTCTTTTTTGAATTTCCTCTTCAATTTTTTTAGCTTCCTCCATCTCTTTAAAATCGTCTATTCCGATATGACTATCCAAAACTATCTGGTCTTTTATAATTTTTGCTATTTCGTTTTCGTCGATTGTTTTTCCTTCAAAAGCATGAGGACAAGCAAAGCTTACCCAAAGCTCTATTTCGCTACTAAAGCCCACTTGAATTGGAAAGTTTTTGCATCTAATAGGTCTTTTTTCATAGATTTGGCACTTTTTATTTTTTAAGAATGGACAAACTTCAAAAAATGCGATATTTTGAGTTTTGAAAATCTCTTTTTCTTCGTTTGTTAAGAAGAAATCACCCCTACAACAAAGAGTACAAGATGAACAAGAGTACTGCAAAGGCAAATAAGAGTAAAATCTATATTCCTTCTCTCCAAATTTTACTTTACCAGAAATAAAATTTTCTATCTCCTTTACTGCAAGCATTTTTTTGTTTTGCATGTAAATTATATATTTATTTTGGGAGAAATTTTATTATGGAAATAAAAAAGCTTGAGCTTATAGAGAAAATTGTTAGAGAAGTTGCTAATGAATACAGACCAACAAGTAAAGAAGTTGTTCAGGACCTTGAAATAATTGAAGATGTAAAACGAAGATTAAGCAAATTTCTTCCAAAAGAAGCCGAGCTTACTCTTGTTGGCTCAATTGCTAAGAATACTCAGCTAAGAAACGAAAGGGATGCCGACCTTTTTGTGCTATTTCCAAAGAGTTTTGATGATAAAAAAATTGCTGAGCTCACTTTAAACGCTAGTAAAAAGGCTTTAAAGAAAGATGAGAAATTTTTGCTAAGGTTTGCTAACCATCCTTATGCTACGATCGTTTCAAAAGGCTTAAGAATAGATGTTGTTCCTGCTTACAAAATTTCAAAAACAACAGAGCTTGCCACTGCTGTAGATAGAAGTCCTTTTCATACAAAGTTCATAAATCAAAACTTCGATGAGTACCTTCGAGACCAGGTTAGGGCTTTAAAAATATTTTTGAAAAGAAATCTTTTGTATGGAGCAGAAAGCAAAATAAAAGGCTTCTCCGGTTATTTGTGCGAGGTTTTAATCCTTTACTATGGCTCTTTTGCAAAACTTGTTGAGGAAGCTTCAAATTGGAAAGGAAGAGTAATCATAGATCTTAGAAATAAAGGAAAAGAAAAAGAACTTGAGAAAGAATATGAAGTTTTTAAAGAAGATTTTGTTGTTATAGATCCAACTGATAAGAAGAGAAATATTGCTGCGCAGGTTTCAAAAGAAAACTTTATAAGATTCATACTTCTTTGCAGAAGCTTTCTAAGAAGGCCGAGCAAAAATTTCTTTAAGTATCCAAAGAAAGGTAAAAAGATTGTTTACGCAAATAGCATTGTTTTAGTTTTTGACACTCCAAAAGGAAGGGGCGGAATAGAAGATGTTTATTATCCACAGCTAAGAAAAGCTTCTCAGATAATAAAAAGAACTTTAGAAGAAGAAGGTTTTGATGTTCTTGATATCTGGCACATTGCAAGGAAGAAAAAAACATATATACTAATTAGAATAAACAAAAAGCAGCAATTGGCAAAAAAGATTATTGGACCAAGCTTCGAATTAAAGGAAGCGGTTGAAAAGTTTCTTTCAAAGCATAAAAATGCTGAAATCGGAATCGAAGAGAATAGGATATTTGTAATAGAAGAAGCTAAGTTTAAGGATGAAATAGATGTAATAAAGCACTTAATAAAAAATAAGGAAAAATTTGGGATTCCAAAATACATAACTTTCTCAAACTTAAAAATTCAAAACAAAATTCCAATGTTTATAAAACGTGAGCTAGAGTTTAGAAATGCTGTAAATAGAAGATATTGCTAAACTCTTAGCATAAGGAGAGCCATTACTTTTGCGTCTTCTACAATATCTTTTATTCTGCAATATTCATTGGGCTGATGCTCTACTTCGCAACCTGTCGCCCAAACAACCGCTGGAATTCCAATTTCTCTTAAATATCTTGCAAAAGTCCCTCCACCGATACCAGTTATAAAAGCTTCTTTTCCACGAAGCTCTTTAATTGCTTTTTTAAGCTCTTTTACTATTCTGCTTTTTTCACTTGTTGGTTTTGGGGCTTTTTGAGCGGAGATTTCTTCAAATTCTATTTTTACTCCTTTTATTCTTTTCTCAAATTTTTTTGCAAGGTTTTTTGCATCTTTTAAAACCTCTTCGATCTTATACCTTGGGAGTATTCTACAATCAAAAACAATTTCATGCTCTCCGGGAAGAATGTTTGGTGAAGAAGCACTATTTTTTACCATAGTTGGCTCAAACGTTGAAGCTGAAGAAAAGGGTTTTTGAGTTAATTTATATTTTTTATGAAGAAGTTCATCCAAGGCTAAAGCATACTGCATACCAATTCTATGAGCATTTATTCCATTTTCTGGAGTTGAAGCATGAGCCTCTTTTCCTTTTATTTTTATTTTTAGCCAAAGAATAGATTTTTCTGCTATTTCTATCATAGTTCCTTCTTCGTTTCCGGCATCAGGTACTAAAGCAAAGTCGTTTTTTGAAAAAAGCTGGCGATGTTTTTTTATAAGAAACTTTAGTCCATAGTTACTTCCTGTTTCTTCATCGCTTAGAAAAGCAATTGCAATAGTAGTTTTTGGTTTAATTTCGAGTTTCATAATTGCTTTTATAGCTAAGAGTGTAGCTGCGATTGCTTGTCCGTTATCAAGAGCTCCTCTTGCAAATATTTTTCCATCTTTTATAACAGGTTCAAAAGGTTTTGATTTCCACTCTTTTTCATTTCCTATGGGCACAACATCCATATGGGCAATTATCCAAAATTTTCTTTTTGTTTTTCCATTGTAAAATGCAAGAATGTTTGGTCTTTGCTTTTTATACTTATCCTTAGTTGAAATAACTTTTATCGAATCAAATTTATAACTCTTCTTTAAAATCTGAAGGATTTTTTCTGCTTTTTTATACTCCCCTTCTCCACCATACTCTGGAGAAATCGCAGGTATTTTAAGAATCTCAACAAATTCAGAAATGCAACTCTCTTTAAGATTTTCAATCTCTTCCAAAACTTTTTTCTCTAAGTTCTCCATATAAAATTTTAAAAATTACTCATTTTATTCTTTTGTATTTTATCCAATTATTTTTTAAAATTTAGCAGGGTTATTTTTAAATTAATTTAAAAATAGCCGGATTATTTTAGAAAAATTTAGGAAGTTATACTCAATTTTTATCATTTTATTTTCATTTCTCTTGCATACAAAAATAAATAAAGTTGAGCATAACCTGCGTATTTTCCAAAATAATTTCTTGCAAATTCTTTTATTTCTTTTATAGTTGCTTCCTTTTTTAAGTAATATTTACTCATTATTCTTTTCATCCAGATATCAATTGGAAAAGCTTCAAGCTTTTTAAAAGAATAAAGAAGAACGCATTCAGCAACTTTTTCTCCAACCCCCGGCAAGCTCATTAGCTCTTTTTTAGCTTCTTCAAAATTTTTGTTCTGCAAAGAGTAAAGATCAATTTTTGGAAGAAGAGAAATTGTTTGCTTTATAAACTTAGCTCTAAACCCAAACCCAAGTTTTTCAAATTCTTCTAAGCTAACATTTTTCAACCTTTCAAAACTTGGGAAAAGGTTTATAGAATAGCTGTTTATTTTTACTTCTTTCCCATACTTTTTACATAAATCTTCTACGTTCTTTTTTATCCTTGGAATGTTAGAGTTTATTGAAAGAATATAAGAGATTAAACATTCAAAAGGATCTTGTTGAATTATTCTTGTTCCAGAGAATTTTTTAATAGCATTAACCAAAATTTTGTCTTTTCCGTTTTTTGTTATCTCTTTGTAAATTTTATTTAAATCATCATTTAGTCCAAAAATATTTTTTATTTCTTCTTTTGAAGCTCCTGAAAAATAAAGTTTTTCTTCTTTCTGCTTTACAAATAGTGCTTTTTTTCCAGTAGCAACTAAATAAGCATCTCCTTCTACTTTTTTATAGTGAAATATTTGCCCGCTTTCTAATGTTTTTTGAAGGTTGAAATCTTTTACATAAAAACTCCGCATTTCATCACTTGCGGGGGGTGGGATTTGAACCCACGAAGGCTCTAAGCCACAAGGTCCTGAACCTTGCGCGTTTTCCAGGCTCCGCAACCCCCGCTAAAAAGCTTTCGTAATAGTTTTTTAAAATTTTAATTTTACTTTTGGTAAAAGGAAAGATTTTAAACTTTTTCTTAGAAATTATTTTCATGCTAGAAGGAGCGGTACTTGGAAAATATGAAATACTAAAATATCTAGAAAAGAATCTACTGAAGATAGAACCGTTTTCGGAAGAAATAGTCTCAAATAATGGGCTAGACTTAAGAATTGGTAGCGAGGTGGCTTATTTAACAAAGAAAACTGAAAAAGCATACTTAGATAAAACTGACTCTTCAAAACTTTTTTCAAAAGAGAGAAAAAAGAAGTATATAGAACTTCCCCCTTTACGTTTTACTTTGCTACATACCGTAGAATATGTATCTTTTCCAAATGATATTGTTGGTTTTTGCAATCTAAGAAGCACTCTTGCACGTTGGGGAGTAATGGCTCCACCAACAATTATAGATGCTGGTTTTGAAGGAAATATAACAATAGAAGTATTCAATGCTTCAAATACTAAGCTTTATCTTCCAGTAAATGCCAGATTTTTGCACGTTATTTTGGTTAAAACAGAAGGTGCCGAACCATATAAAGGAAGCTATCTTAAGCAAACAGGAGTTAGACTTCCAAAAAACCTATAAAAAATTTAAGCATAAATACTATAAAATTTTATGGAAGAAAAAGAAAGAGTTAAAAGAATTATAGAGGAACTAAAGAAAAAATATCCAAATACAACTGCTTTGAATTTCTCAAACCCTCTTGAACTTTTGGTTGCAACAATGCTAAGTGCCCAAACTACAGATAAGCTTGTAAATAAAATAACACAAAATCTTTTTAAGAAATACAAAAAAGCTGAAGACTATGCCAATGCAAAGGAAGAGGAATTTGCAAAAGAAATAAAAGGGGTAAACTTCTACAAAACAAAAGCAAAAAACATAATAAAGATGGCAAAGATTCTTGTAGAAAAATATAACGGAAAAGTTCCTGATTCTATGCAAGAACTTTTAACCTTGCCGGGAGTAGCGAGAAAAACAGCAAATGTTGTGCTTGCAAAAGCTTTTAATAAAAATGAAGGGATAGTTGTAGATACTCATGTAAAAAGGATAAGCTTTAGGCTGGGGCTAACAAACAAAGAAAAACCAGAAGAAATTGAAAAAGACTTAATGCAGAAAATACCAAAAGAAGAATGGAATGATTTTCCATTTAGGCTAATATGGCTTGGAAGAGATACCTGCACAGCAAAGAAAGCATATTGCGAAAAATGCATTCTCAATTCTCTTTGTCCAAAGATTGGAGTAAAAGCTAAATAAAACCTAAGTTACAACAGTTGAAACAACTGCTTTTACAATTATTGGTGAGCTTTGCCCAGGAACGCTTACCTTTAACCATGCACCAAGAGTAACGAGGTCCCCGATTTTTGGTTTAAAAGGGGTAGTCGAATCCTGAACAAAACATGGAAAATTTATTCTTTTGCTTGTTCCTGTTATCAAAGGAATGTTTACATTTATCCATTGGTTAGGTGCTGGGAGTGGAGAAGCTGCCGAAGTGGAGCAAGCAATTTGTGTTATGTTTACATTTAATCCGATTGCCTGTGTAAGCATTATTGAAAGGTTTCCAGTAGAATTAACGATAAATTGAGAGCAAGCAAAACCCGGAGAAATATAGCAATATTTTGAATAAAAAACGTTTGAAAAGAGTGGTGAAGAAAATACAGCAATTAAAGCTAGAGAAATTACAACAATTCCCCAACCGTAAGTGAGTAGAAATTCGGTAGCAGATTGGGCTTTTAATCCGTTTTCCATCTTCTTATTTTTTATTTAGATTATTTATTTTTTGTTCTTATAAATTGAAAGATTGTAGAAATATTCTATTCCGATGCCTTCGTAAAATGAAAAATTCTGAAGATAAATTGGGGTAGAAGATTGAAAGATTAGCGTAACATTACAATTTCTCTCTATTTCCTCATTCTTTTTTATTATAATGTACTCAGCATCTTTAAAAGAATCGCAAGTAAAGTTCTCAGTTAAAATTGGAAAGGTTCTTTTAAAATTTAAGTAAACTTCTAAAGGTATCCATGCAGAACCCTTGTAAATCTTAGCATTTTCTGGCAACAATTTCACGATTTCCGCTACCTGCAGCAATGGAAGAGTTATCTTATATTTTGAATAACTTATGTAATAAATTTCAAAAACAGAAAGAAGAAACAAGATAAAAAAGCTTGCAAAAGAAAATAGATAAACAAAAAATTTTATAAGCTTGTTACTTTTCTTGGTTTTTTCAAAAATGTTTGCAAAAGAAATTGCAATAATCAAGCAAATCGCCGGAGCAAAAACTAAATTAAATCTTGAAGCATAAGCGATAAAGAGATATTTATCACTAATTGCTGTTGGACCAAAAGAAAGATACAAGAAAGCAAAAATAAACCAACCAAATGGTAGAATCGCTCTTTTCTCTTTAGCAACAAACAAATAAACCAAGCTTGCAAGTGCAAAGTAGCAAAATAGGTTAAATTGCCCTTCTTCAGAAATCAATCTACAAAGGTCAAAAAATCTTAGATTGATAATGCTTGTTAAAATTTTTGGTGGTTTATCAAGAAGATTGAATGAGTAAGGAAATAGAGAATTTATTACATATTCAAAGTTTGGGGATGTTGAAAACCCGTGCTTTAACGGGCTTGGGTACCAATTTAAGATAACTACAAAAACATGAAAAGGATCACCAGTGATAATCCATCCCAAGCTGAGAATAAGCAATACACCAAAACATACTCCAAGTAAATAAAAGCCAATCCTTTTTATGTTTTTAGAGAAAGCAGAAAAAAGTAAAAGGTAAAGAAAAGAAAATGCAGCAATTATGCCACCGGCGGTACTTGCTAAAATTGTAATTGTTGAAAGAAAACCAGAAATTATAAAGAATTCTTTTTTGTTTTCTTTTAACGCTTTTATAAGAAAAAGAATCGCTAAAGAAGAAAGAAGGAGATTTGGAATGTCATCTCCTACACTAGAAGCTTGATTGATAGCTAATGGTAAAAATGAAAATAAAAAAGCAGCTAAAATTCCTGCATTTTCATTATAGAGCTCTTTGCCCAAAAAGTAAATTATTACGATTGTAAGAAGAAAGCAAAGAACCCCAAACAAAGCAGAAGCTTCGGGAGTAAAACCAAAAATTTTATAGAAAAGTGCTATACCACTTAGCAAAAAATATCTTGTTTCAAGTACACCATCTGCAGGAAGTTCTTTAAATCTCCCATTTGCAAACAAATAACTCATGTAAACATATTCGTAGTTATCGCTACCATTTATAAATGCTGGACCAACAAAAATAGAACTTAAGATTAAACCTAAAATAACAATTAAACTCAAAAAAATTAAGTACTTGTTTCTTTTAATTACTTTTTTGAAGTTAAATTTCATAAACAAAGCCTCAGGAGGGATTCGAACCCTCGACCTACTGCTTACAAGGCAGCCGCTCTACCACTGAGCTACTGAGGCATGGCTATAAATGAATTAGAAAAAAAGAAATATAAATTTTTTGAAGTCTGGGTGTTGCCAATATTTTTACTAAGTAAATAGTTTTAAAAGTAGAGAAGAGAAAAATGCGATTGGGAAGTTGTCTTCGATCGGAGAAAAGGCTTCAACTAGGCTTAAAATAAAAGAGTAAAGAATCGCAAAGTAAATCGGAACAAAAAAGCTTGCTATAAAAAGGGAAGAAGCAAAAAACAAAAAGCTTCCAAGAAGTGTTTTTTGTTTGTAGATTTTTCTTCTTCCAAATTTTCCAAAAGCAGCTAAAGAATCGCTTATGCAAAGTACAAGAGCGCTTACCAAAACAATTTTTTTCTCAAAAAACGAAAAGAGGTAAAGAAAAGCAAGAACAAGCCAAAAAGCCTTAAATGCGTTTTCAAGGAATTCAACTTCATCCATTTTCAAAAAATTTATAGAATAAATTTTTGTTTTTTGAAGGTTATACAAAAACAACCCAATTTCAAAAATCAAGAGAGTAAAGCTTAATGCGTTTTCATGAGATATCAAAAAAAGTAAAATTAGAAATAAGCTTAAAAATATATGGATAGATTTTCTAAGGAGAAGTCTTTTATGCTTACTTTTTCTTTCTGAGTAAAAAGAAAAATAAATAGCTGCTGTAATCGCTATTATTTTTGAGGCTTCTTCGATTGAAAAAATCGAAAAAATTAAGAAAAATGGAAATATCAGAAAAAAGTTTATGCTTTCAAAATTAAAGTAAAGAAATGTTGAAAGAATTAGAATTATGAAGGAATAAGCATCTGCTCCTTTAAAAAGAATGTATAGGGCTCCAAGAAAGAATGATATTAAAAAAGCTTTTAAATTGCCCATATAAGCACCGCTATTATTAGCATTGAAATAAAAACAAATGCTGGGGCTATAATTCTAAATAGTGCTAGTATTGAGTTTATTGTTGCTACGATTTCATTTTCCTTTCCTTCACCCCATATCATGATTTCAAACTCTCTTTTTGAAAATAATACTGATGCTTCTTCAAGGTTTTCCAATGCTTTTTTTATTGCTTCTTTTACTTTTCTCTTTAGGTAATTTGCAGAAGTAAATTGTCCAACATAAACTTCTTTTTCTCCGCTTTTTTGTACTTCGTGAGTATCTGTAGTATAAACTTCTGCTTCAAGCATAAAGTTTTCTTTTACTTCTCCGATTATTTCTGCTCTTAGACTTGGAAGCATGTTGTTTCCATCGATAACTATTAAAGCAATTCCTCTCTCGCCAAATTTTAAAACCGCAACTTTTATTCCGCCCTTTCCAAGGTCTTTTGCTTCTTTTGTTTGAACATGTGCAAAACCAACTTTCAGCTTTTCTTCTTTTATTTTCTTTTTAATTGCTTCTTCAACAAGCTTTTCATAATTTCTTGCAATATCGCTTCCTAAATGCACTTCGCTAGCTATTTGCCCAAGCTCTCTGCAGTTGTGAGCATCAACAAAGAAAGCGTTTCTTGCACCAAGTATTTTTGCTTTATTCTCTAAGAGTATATTAACGCTCTCTTCAACATCCTCAGTAACTAATGGTGCTCTTGTAAGAGTAAAGAAATAATCTTTTCCAAACTTTATTGCTATTAATCTTTCTCTACTTCCAATCTCAAAAAAGTTTCCTTTTGGATAAGCTTTTAAACTCATTGCTTTTTTCTCTTCTTCTTTTATTATTTTTTCTATGATCTTGTAATCTTTTTTGTAGATTGGGTTATAATCGTGAGTAGTCAAAGAATGGAAAACAATCCTGTTGCCTTTTCCAAGAAGGTAAGGATAATCAGAACCACCAGCAGAGCCAAATGGACCAAAGTGAATTCCAGGAATAACAAAAGTTGTTTTTATTCCTTTTTTTGTTTTAAATATTATTAATTCAACATAAGTTGTAACCTTCTCCCCTATTTTTTCCATCAATTTTCCAAATATGTCCTCTCTTGTAACTCTGCTTCCAAAGAATGAAACAATCAAATCCATAGATGAAACTCCAAGGTTTCTTTTCATAGGCGCGTTTAAAAGATAAAAAAGCACTTCAGAAATTATGAAAAATACAGCGATGCTAAGATAAAGCTTAAATATTAAATAAGGAGTTATAACCCATAAAGAGCTACCTATTATTGAAAAGGAAAGAATATTAAAAGTTGGATGAACCAAGCAAAGCGGAAGGGCTTTTCTTGAGCGGAGCAATATTTTTAATCCAATAAACCAACTTATCAAAACCAATGAGTTTCCTACACTCAAACCGATTATAATAGATTCTTTTACTAGGTTTCTTGCAAAAAGTGAAATTATAAAAGAAATCGCATACCCGCTCATTCCAACTAATGAAATAAACGATAAATGCCTTAGCTCGCTTTTCTTTCTTATGAGCTTTACAAATATTACAGAAAGAATTGAAGGAGCGAAAAATGCTACAATTCCGAAAGCAAAGGAATAGACGAGCTTAAGTAAAAAGCTTGCGTTAGAAACTAAGAATGTTGAAATCATTCCAAAAAGTATGCTTAAAGCTAAACTTAACAATAAAGAAAATTTGAAAGGATATGTTTTTTCTGGTAAAAAGTTTTTTGTTTGAATTTCCAAGCAATCACTCAAGTTTCTTTATTAGCTCTTTAAGGTAAAATGCATTTTTAACGAATTCTTTACTTACTTCTTTAAAGCTTTTTTTATTTTGGTAAGCAAGCTTCATAAGTTCGATTGTTAGGTACCTTATCTCACTATTTATTTCATAATCCTCTTCCATAATTTTCTTTCACCAAAAAAATTTAATTTCTTTTGCTTTGATCAAAGAGTGAAAAAGAAATAAAATAGAATTGCAAACAAGATCGCAAAGAGTAGAGAAGCTAAGCTTACTATTTCGAAATAGAGTAGAAGAATAACTATAATGCTCATAAATAAAAAGTAAACTGCTTTATTCCAGCGAAGAACCTTGCTTCCATCAAGAGGTGGCATAGGAAGCATGTTAAAGAAAGCGAGCCAAAGGTTTACAAACCCAACGAATACAAAAACTTTTTCAATTTTTGGAAAAGCGGTTGCAAGCAAAATACAAACTAAGCCAATAAAAACATTCCAAGCTGGACCGGCGATTGAAACGATTCCTTCTTCTTTTCTACTTAGCCAACTTGCAACTATCGTTGCTCCTGGAATCGCTACTAAAAAGCCAAAAAAGCTTGAGAAAACAGAAAAAAATAAGCCAAATATCGAAGCTTTAAAAAATGAAATAGCCCCGAAATGCTGAGCTGTAAGTTTGTGAGCGATTTCGTGAAGAGCAAATCCAAGGGTTACAGCCAAAAATGAAACAAAAAAGGTATAAAGAATGTTAGAGAAGCCAGGTGAACCATAAATCAAATTAGTAAAAGCAATTGAAAGAGCAATATCAGCGATTAAAAGTTCTTTAATTTCGCGTTTGTAAAACTTCATAATCTTCATTTTTGAATTTTAGGTTAAAAAACATTTTGCTAGGAAGCTAGGAAAGAATTCTTTCCAAGAATTTTGCTGGTTCATATTTTTCAATTTTGTCATATTCTTGCCCATAGCTTATGTAATAAATTGGTGTATCTGTAAGCTTTGAAATTCCAAGGATTGCTCCACCTTTTTCATCGCAATCAAGCTTAGTTAATATTATTCCATCAATTCCGACATTCTTTTTAAATTCTCTTATTTGCTCTATTAAAGAGTTTCCAGCTATGCTTTCAACAACAAAAATCTTTAGATTTGGCTTTATAACTCTTGAAATTTTTTTCATCTCCTCTATTAAGTTTCTATTTGTTTCTTGTCTTCCTGCTGTATCTATTAAAACAACATCTATTGAATTTGCTTTTGCATGCCCAACAGCATCAAACGCAACACTTGCTGGGTCAGAGCCATATTCGTGCTTTATAACTTTTATTCCAAGGTTTTTTGCGTGAATTTCAAGTTGCTCGATTGCTGCTGCTCTAAAAGTATCACTTGCAGCAAAAACACATCTTAAATTGTTTTCTTTAAGCATTTTTGCAATCTTTGCAATTGTTGTTGTTTTTCCACTTCCATTTGGACCAAGGAATAAAATCTTAACTGGCTTTTCGCTTTTCTTACAAAATTCAACAATATCAAAATTTGAGAAACTTTTTTCAAGATATTTTAAAAGTGCTTTTTTAATTTCTTCTTTAACTTCTTTTTCAAAATCTTTTTTATTAAATTCTTTTTCAACCAAATATTCTTCAAGCTCCTTTTTTATACCTTCAACAGCTTCTATTGCGACGTTTGCTTCAACTAGCTTAAACTCAAAATCTTCCCAAAATTTTTCAAAATCTTCTTTTGAAATTTTTATTTTGTTTGTAAGCAAAGCTTTTATCTTTGTTTTTGTTGTTAGCTCGATTTTTTCTTCTTTTTTCTCTTCTTTCTTTTCTTCAACTTGTTTTTGCATTTGTTGCTGGGTTTCTTCTTTCTTTTCCTCTTCCTTTTCTTCAGCTTTAGATTTTAGCTTTGAAATAAAGTTTGAAAAACTAGCTTTTAGCTTTTCCAGCATTTTTTTCACTCATTTCTTTCTCAGTAGTAATAAAGAATTTTCCAATGAGGTAAAAGAAAATAAAGAAGAATAACCATGCTGCTCCTCCGCTCAGTTGGAGATTAAATAAAGAAGTAAGTATTCCTATTGCTGTTGTTAGATAAAGAATCCAAGAGGTTTCGGTATAACCTCTTTTTGTTACTTGCAAGAAACTATAAAGCTTTAACCTAATAGGAGTAGTAGCGTCATACACTTTTTTAATTTTTGTTTTAATTTTTTTGTTTTTTACTATTTTTTTAATCATCCTTCAGCACCCCTTAACGCTTCTTCCAAATTTTGTAAAAAGTTTTGAAGCTGTAGAATTTTTGTTTCTACTTCTTTTCTATTTTGCTCAAGCTTCTTTTGTCTTTCTTGAAGAATTTGAATCGCTTCATCTTTTGTTTTTTCTTGAAAGTACTCGTTACCGATATTTATCAAAAAATTCTTTTCTGTTTTTTTCACTTCAACAAAACCTTCACCGATGTTAAGGAACATACTTTGACTAGAAGCTTGCTCTATTCCTTTTATTGTTTCAATAGTCTCTTCAAGCTCTTCTATTTGTTTCAAAATTCCTTCTCTTAACTTTGAAAGTGAAGAAAGTTGTAGAGAGTAATAAAAGTAAAGATTCCTTAGGTCTTCTTCGCTTATTTCACCTTTCTTTTGCATCATCTCACTAACTTATTTTACTACCTTCTTCAACTTCTTTATCAGGAACTAAAAGCGAAACATCTCCATTTTTTGAAATTGCAGCAAGAAGCATACCTTGTGAAGTTACTCCTTTTATAACTCTTGGCTCAAGGTTTGCAACAACAACTATTTCTTTTCCAATAAGCTCTTCTTTTTTGTAGTATTTTTTAATTCCAGCAACAAGAGTTCTTTTTTCTTCGCCCAAGCTTATTGTTAGCTTGTAAAGCTTATCGCTTCCTTCTATTTCTTCTACTTCTTCTATTTTAGCTATTCTTAAATCAAGCTTAGAAAATTCTTCAAAACTTACCATGCTTATATTTTCAAAATTTAAATTAATAAATCTATAAGCTAAGCTCGTAAGCGATTTCTCTATAGCAAAAGTTTATCACTTCTTTAAGGTCACTTTTCTTTCCTTTCCAATAAATGCCAGCTGCATTCCTATGGCCTCCTCCACTTCCACCAAGACTCCAACCAACTCTATTAGCAAGAATCGCAAGATTTATCATTTTTTCGTTTAAAGCCCTTAAGCTAATCTTAAGCTTTTTCTCTTCTCTGCTATAGCTTCCAATTATTGCAACATTGCAACCAATGCTTAAAAGAATCTCAGCAATTCTTGTTTCAAAACCTTCTTTTACTATTCCAACAGCTATTATCGCCTTTTTCTTTTCACCATTTACAACTCTTGTTATTTCTCTATATTCAATTTTCTTCAACTCTTCCAAAACCGCTTTCGAAGTTTCTTTTACATATAGAAGCTGAAAAATATCATAAAAGGAAATTCCAGCAATTCTCAATAGTTGAGAAACTTGTTCAAAAGTAGTTGGAGTAGAATTTCTAAAGTCAGCAGAATCATCAACAATACCAAAAAGTAAAAGGATTGCATCATTTTTTTCAATATTAGCTTTAAGCTCTTTCAAAATTTCAAATACAATGCTAGAAGAAGAATTAAAACTTGTCTCATTAAACAAAAATCCTTCAATCATATCTTCTCTTTGTTGATGGTGATCAATTACTATTTTGTTTTTATTTTTAAGGATTTCTGCAAACTTTGTTGGAAAAAGTGAATAAGAATTTGCATCAACAACAACAAAATTCTCTTCTTTTATTTCTTCCCCATTCCAAACAATTGGTTTTTTTCCAAACCTTTCTAAAAGCTTCAAAGCTCTTGAAGCGGGAGTATCTGGAGCAATAACTTTAAAACCAAAATATTTTGCAAGAACATAAGAGCTACAACAAGCATCAATATCACCACGAGAATGAAAAGTAACAACCGCATCGTTAAGGCTTTCCAACTCTTTTACAAGCTTTTTAATTTGCATAAAAAATTTTAGCAAAGATAAATTAAATATTTAATACTCTTTTAGGTCCAATAATTCCGACTAAGGCCAAAAATAAGCATAAAAATTTCTCTCGTTGTTTTAAATGATTGGACAAACCATTCTTTAGGTTGATTAGTTTGAATATCTATGGTGGATTATAATTTTGAACAAAAGTTACTCCCCTATAGATTATTCCATTGTTATTATTACCGCTATAATCTTTTGCATCTCCATTAAGAGGCCACCAACCAACTAAGCTACCAAGCCTTATGGGTGCTCCTCCTAAGCCTTCTTGATAAAGGTATTGAATTTCCTGAGGAGTTAAAGGAGTAGTGTAAACTTGTACATTACCAATAAAACCATTAAAAAGATAACTTCCGGGACCGTAACCCCCAATTGTAATGTCTGCCGTTTTCGTTGTAGTAAAGGTTAAAGTAGCTTGTTTGTCTAAAACTCCATTTATATAAAGTTTTGCCTGGTTAGAAGATGCGGATGTATTGTATACTCCACATGCAAAATACCACTTATTTGGATAAATTAAAGTGTTGGAATAAAAATTTTGACCACCATCAGTTTCCCATCTTAAGTAAGTAGTTGTCGTTCCAGCAGGCATCCAAAAGTTTAAATATCCTGGCCCGTTTTGTCCAAATTGCCCTTGCGAGATATTAATTATATTTGCTTTAAACCATAGACATACTGTTACTCCATTGCTATAGTTTCTTATGAAGGGTGAATTGGGAACAGTTATATAGTTCCTACTGAAGCTTGCAACATACATAGGCAAATAGCCACAGGTTCCTTGCAAAGAAATAAAATTTGTTGTTCCAGGTCCATTTGGTCTAAAAACAAAGCAAGAACCAGGAGGAGATCTTGGTAAAAAGTTCTTTGGATTCATTATTCCTAAGCTGTAAAGAACCGCTAAAGTTAAAGCAATAATCAAAATAGCCCAGCCATAAGTCATCAAATATTCCATTGCAGCTTGAGATTTGAATTTTATTTCTTTAAATAG
>Ga0080004_1122534_pt1 | contig 19544 bp, 14 predicted proteins | sample WasSprMetagenome_FD_69207 | JGI IMG/M metagenome (GOLD analysis project Ga0080004, IMG submission 69207) | Sulfidic aquatic microbial communities from Washburn Spring, Yellowstone National Park, USA - WS (SPADES assembly) (version 2) | ecosystem: Environmental > Aquatic > Thermal springs > Hot...
TTAGATGCTCCATGCTCCTTGCTCCATGCTTTTTCAAGGCAGGGGGTGGTGGGCGCTCCCTGTTGCCTGCTCCCTAACGGTGCCTTTGAAAGAGGTGCTGTTACAGCGGGAAGCGCAGTTGTGAATACAACTGCGTAAGTCCTAACTATAACGACCCTTCCCCAAGGGTTTGAATCCAAAAACCTCGTCTGGATAAAAACGGCGAATGACGACAAGGCATCGACCGGCCTCGATTTCTTAGTCCTCGAGGTGAACGTTCCCGTCGTGGTCTGGCTTATCCACGACAAGCGCGTGGCAGTGACAACCTGGATGACGGACCTAAAGTTCCAGAAAACGGATCTAAAGATGGATGTAACGGACACGGGGGCAAGTCCTCTTGAGGTCTTCAAGGCGGAGTTCCCCGCGGGGAAGATATCGCTTGGCGGGAACGAAGGTGGAGGAAACAGCATGTATGTCGTAGCCATAGAGGCGAAGTAGCGAGGAGCCACGGCCTACATAGGGTGTCCGAACCTATCCCTTGAAAATACCTCCTCCCATGGCTTCCTCGGCCTTGGGCCAGGGGATTCGTCTGGAACTCCGACTGGGGTAAGGGCGATGACCTTCTTATCCTCCGGGATTCCAAGCACCTCCTTCACCTTCCCCTCGTTAAAGGCCCCGATCCAACAGGTTCCGTATCCAAGCGCCGTCGCCGCTATCACCATGTTTTGCATCGCTATGGCCACGTCCACGGGATGCCAGGGCGCTTGAGGATCGCCAATCCCACATATTATGGCCCCGGCATCTGCCATCCATCTCTGGCCGCTACATGCCTCTGAGACGGCTTCCTTTACATCCGGACTTGTTACGACGACGAAATGCCATGGCTGTCTGTTCCCAGCAGATGGTGCTCTCCTCCCCGCTTCGAGTATCTTCCTAAGGTCTTCCTCCGGTATTGGCAACCGCTTATACCTCCTTATGCTCCTCCTGTCCATTATCGCGGATATCGCATCCTTCACCTGCCATCCCCTCCTCTTTAGTATTCCGGCGGCAAGCCCCTTAGTTGTTCCGCCGTGAAAACGGGCCCATCCTTACATACATAGTAAGGCCCTACATTGCACCTCCCGCATTTCCCAAGCCCGCATTTCATCTTGTTCTCAAGCGTCGTTATGACATCCCTCGGAGGGAATCCGAGCTTCTCCAAGGATATCAGCGTGAACTTTATCATTATCGGAGGACCGCACACTATGGCGACGGCGTTCTCGCTCGAGGGCGCACACCTCTCGAGGACCGCCGGAACGAGGCCGACCTCTCCATCCCATTCCTCCCCCTCCCTCAAGGCATCCACGGTTCTCACGCACTTAACGTCCTCCCTCGATCCCCACTCCCTCATCTCGTCTTTATAAACCATATCGGATATGCTCCTGGCCCCGTTCAGGATGAATATATCCCCGAACCTGTCCCTGTTGTCCAGACAATAATCTATCAAAGATCTAAGAGGCGCCATACCTATCCCACCGCCGATGAACAGGAGATCCTTCCCCTCCAGATAACCGATGGGGAATCCGTTCCCATAAGGCCCCCTGAACCCTATGATCTCTCCAACCTCCATATCCCTCAGCGCCGAGGTCACCTTCCCCATGAGCTTGAACGTGCACTCGAAATAACCCCTTTTGGTCGGGGAGCTGGATATACAGAACGGACATTCCCCAACTCCGAACACGGAAAACTCCCCGAACTGCCCTGGGACGAATGTGAAACCATCCATATCCCTCTCGTCCTTGAAGAGGAGCCTTAGGGTCCTCACATCCGGCGTTTCGTCCTTTATATCGACTATCGTGACCGGTTTTGGCATGTATATGTTATCCACGGCCTTTTACCCCCCTACACCCATCGCCTTTATCGCCGCATCGTATATATCTATCCCGACTGGGCAATAGAGCCCGCATCTCCCACATCCGACGCACATCGTCATCCCAAACCTTTCCTGGAAATACCTGAACTTGTGCATAACCCTCTGCCTGTATCTTTCAGCCTGTGTCGGCCTCGGGTTATGCCCGGAGGCATGGAGCGTGAACATCTCGAAGCTGCATGAATCCCAGTTCTTCCTCCTCTCTCCCTCCCTTATATCCGCCTCCTCGGATATATCGAAGCAATGGCATGTCGGGCAGACGAAGGCGCATATCCCGCACTGAAGGCATCTCATCCCGTATTCGTTCCAGATCTCCATCATATCGAAGGAACGGGCAAGCGCATCCTCCTGTCCTATAAGCTTCGCATTCCTTTTCATCCTCGCCTCGACATCCCTTTCTATCTCCTCCCTGGAGATATCCGCATCTACAAGCTCCCCTTCGACCCTTTTTACTATCTCCTGGCCCCTTTCCGTGAAAACCTCGATGAGGAAGCTCCCATCCCCGACCTGGGTTAAAAGGATGTCGCTTCCTTCCCCGGATAGAGGGGAAAGCCCGACAGATGTGCAGAAGCACTCAGGCCCCGGTTCGGTACAGGAGATGCCGATGACGACGATCCTCTCACGCCTGGAGATGTAGAAAGGATCCACGTAGTCCCAGGAGAACACGGAATCGAGTATCCTTAAGCTTGCCGCATCACATGGCCTTGCCCCGAAAACTATCAGATCCATCGCCTCCGGCCTTACATCTTCCAACTCCACATCTATCCCGTGCATCTGGTATCTAAGCACCTTCTCCGTCTTCGGGAACAAGAACTCTTTGAGGGGGAACTTCGTTTTCGTTCCAGGGGAGATCTTCGCCTCATCGATGCTCTTTATCTCTCGGAAGAGGAGGAATCCCTCCTCCTCAATGGGCCCGACGATCCTCCTCCCTTCCCCTATGAGCGAATTCAGCAGATCTTTAAGCCTTTCGTATTCTATGATCTTTGCCATATCCACACCCTCACCTTATGAAATCCTCCTCATCTTCTCTCCTGAAGGTCTGGAGAGGCGGTGGGACGTCGAACCTGTATCCCGCCATATATCTGTAAACCTTCTGGACCTCCATGGCAACCCTTGCGGATATCAGGTCAAGCCTTATCCCTGCAGGGCATACCCTGCTGCACTCCCCACACAGGGTACATCTCCCGGCAAGGTGGAAGGCCCTGACCACCATCCAGCTCAAAACCCCTTTCCCATGGGCTCCCGGAGGTATCCACTGCGGCCTCGTCCTGTCCACTATGCATCTATCGCAATAGCAGAAGGGGCATACGGCACGGCACGCATAGCATTTTATACACCTGGAGAACTGTTCCTGCCACCACACCCACCTCTCCTCGAGGGGCTTGGAGGATACATAATCGATCTCGGCCATCGTCCTCTCGGAGATAGAAAGCCTTGGCATCGCTTCAGCACCCTCATCCCCTTCCCCTATAAGGTAGTCGTAGAGATGCGGGACCTTGACATCGCATGCCCTGCACTTCTCGAGGATCCTCCCGTCATCGCCCCTCATCCCCCCGCAAACAACCCCTATTATCCTGATCCCGTCCCTCCTTATCTGGTTCTCCTGGATCAGGCCAACTATGGACTTCACGTCGCAGCCCTTGGCCACGATCCCTATCTTCCCATATCTCCTCACGAGGTCGTTGGTGAGGTAAACGGAGAGGTTGTTGAGACATCTGTCGTTAAATGAAAGGGAACATGTTTCTTCTGGATTCACGGCAAAAGCCGGGGATGCCACGCCGCTCGTCCCAGGGGCTCCATACCCGACGACTATCCCCACCTCCCCCTTCTCGAGGAGATCCCTTGCCAGATCCTTCAAGGCATCCGAATAGGGGGAATAATCGGGCGGCTCCAATTCCTCCTTGGGAACTTCGGCGATTGGGACCCTGCCGGATCCTGCAGGGCGAAGGGGCGAGAAATCGGAAAGCTCCCTGAAAGCCTTGTTAGGCCCGAGCTCCTCTATCCTCCCAACGAAATCGTTCACGAGCTCAGCCCATTTCACGCCCTCCGTCGCCGAAACCCAGGCGAACTGGATCCTCCTCGTATCTATCCCAAGGAACTCGAGGAGCGCCCTGAATACCGTAAACCTCCTCCTCGCATATAGGTTTCCGGAGACGTAGTGGCAATCCCCTGGATGGCATCCGGAGACTATCACCCCATCCATCCCTTTCTCCAGAGCTATGAGGATAAAGGTCGGATCCATCCTACCCGTGCACTGAAGCCTTATGGGGATGACCTCCGACCTGTATTGGAGCCTCGCCGTTCCAGCCGCATCAGCCCCAACGTATGTGCACCAGTTGCACATGAAGGCCACAATTTTAGGCCTCCATTCCTTCCCCGAAACCCCATCGTCCACAAGACCTACCCCCCTTATAACGCCATTATCTCGGCAAACACCTCCTCAGATCTATAGCCCTCTATATCTATGCACTGGCTTCTGCATGCGACAACGCACGCCCCACAGCCCTGACACAGCCCGGGGTTCACATGGGAGACGACCTTAATGACGTTCCCAGCCCTATCCCTTACCTCCTTCCTCTCTATAGCTCCGAAGGGGCATACGGACTCGCATGCGAAGCATCCAACGCATGTCGATTCGTCGACAATGGCAACCGTCGGCTCCCTCTCGAGCTCGTCGGAGGAGAAGAGGGCCAAGACCTTGCTCGCGGCAGCGCTGGCCTGGGCCACGGAATCCGGTATGTCCTTTGGCGCCTGACATGCCCCGGCGAGGAAGACGCCGGCGGTCGCCGTCTCAACAGGCCTGAGCTTTGGATGGAGCTCGTTCATGAAGCCATGGGAATCGTAGGAGACATGGAACTTCTGCGCAATGGATTCTGCCCCCTCCTTAGGCCTTATCGCCGTGGCGAGGACGACGAGATCGGCGGGGATCTCGACCTGGGTCCCGCTCAGGCTGTCCGCACCCTTAACCACGAGCTTCCCATCCCTCTCGTAGATCCTCGAAACCCTTCCCCTGAGGTATATAACCCCTTCCTCCTCGATGGCCCTCCTCACGAACTCCTCGTATCCCTTACCCCCAGCCCTGATATCCATGTAGAAAACATATGCCTTCCCCTTTGGATTCTTGTGCTTAAATAACATCGCATGCTTCGCAACATACATACAACATATCTTGGAGCAATATTCTATCCCCTTATACCTCTCCCTCGACCCAACACAGCTTATGAAGACAACGGTTTCCACTTCCTTCTTGTCCGATGGCCTGAGGATTTTCCCGGATGTCGGCCCTGAAGAGGAGAGTATCCTCTCGAACTGGAGGCCTGTTATGACGTCCTTGAACCTCCCTCCCCCAAGTTCCCCGAACTCATCGGCATCCATGACATCGTATCCTGTTGCCAGGACCACAGCCCCAACCATCTCCTCTATTATCTCGTCCTCCTGCTCATAGGATACTGCTTCTGTCGGACATACCTTCTCGCATATCCTGCACGTCCCCCTCTTGAAGAAGAGGCAGTTCTCCCTGTCTATCACCGGGACGTTCGGCACGGCCTGCGGGAACGGGGTATATATGGCCGTCCTCGTCCCAAGAAATGCATCGAACTCCGATGGGATCCTCTTAACAGGGCACCTCTGCTGGCAGAGCCCGCATCCGGTGCATTTCCTTTCATCCACATACCTCGCCTTCTTCCTTATCCTCACCTTGAAGTTGCCAACGAACCCGGCTACGTCTTCTACCTCCGAATAGGTGTAAAGCTTTATCCTCTCGTTCGACTTGACCTCGACCATCCTTGGGGTTAGGATGCATTGGGAGCAGTCGAGGGTCGGGAAGGTTTCGGAGAGTTGGGCCATCCTCCCTCCTATCGACGGGCTTCTCTCCACCATCACGACATCGTATCCGGCATTGGCTATATCCAAGGCAGCCTGGATCCCTGCTATACCTCCCCCAACCACAAGCGCCCTTTTGAGGACCGGAACCCTTATTGGGTAAAGCTCGTGGTTCCTCTTCACCTTCTCCACGATGAGCCTTACTATCTCCATCGCCTTCTGGGTTGCGAGCTCCCTATCGGAATGCACCCAGGAACAATGCTCCCTTATATTCGCTATCTCACACCTATATGGATTAAGCCCAGCCTCTGCACATGCCCTCCTGAAGGTGGTTTCGTGCATATGGGGGCTACATGCGGCAACTACAACCCCAGTAAGACCCTTCTCCACTATCGCATCCTTTATCATCTTCTGTCCCGGATCCGAACACATGAACTTGTAATCGACCGCATGGACAACGCCTTTGATCTCCGCTGCTTCCCTCGCAACCCTCTCCACGTCGACGGTCCCCGCTATGTTCTCACCGCAATGGCACACGAAAACCCCTATCCTCGCCACATCATATCACTCCCTCGCAATTGAGAGATTGCGAATTGCGAAAAGACGGGTCGCCATTTCTCATTTTCACAATTCGCCTTCCGCAATAGCAACGCCAGGATAATGTTCGTCATCGTTTTGCGCAACATCAGGTAATCCCATTGTAGGGGCAACCCCCTGTGGTTGCCCAAAAATCAGGGCAGGCACGGGGGCCTGCCCCTACAGAGGAACGGCCATCGTCACCCCTAATTCCCCCTACACCAATCCCAAATCAAACTCATATCGCCCCCTTCTCCTTAAGGATGGGTATCGGATCAACCATGAGTTTATCGAGGCCAAGCGCCTTCCTCGAAAGCCCTAACCCAAGCCCGAGGATCTGGGTGAAGAAGAGGATAGGGATCCCGAAATCCTTCGAAAACTCCCTCTCCACATCCCTCTGCCTCAGGTCGAGATTGGACTGACAAAGCGGACATGCCACGGCTATGAGATCCGCACCCCTCCCCTTCGCCTCCTCAAGTATATCCCTTACGAGCTTATGGACGATCTCCACCCTCGGAAAGCTCATTATACCACCACAGCACTCGGTTTTGAACTCCCAGCGGATTGGAGTTGCACCCGCTGCCTCCACGATGAGGTCCATGGACGACGGGTCATCCGGATCGTCGAACTGCATGATCTTGGGGGGACGGACGAGCAGACATCCATAGTAACATGCAACCTTGAGGTTCGAGAGATCCTTCTGCTTGAGGGATCTCGCCATCCTCACCTTCTCCCTTATCCTCTCCAGCCCATAATCCTTTATCAAGACCTCTATGAGATGGAGGACCTTCACGGAACCGTCGTATTCCGCCCCTATCGCCTCGGATACCCTTTTCATAAGCCCCGGATCCTCCGATATCTCGTGGTTTGCGACCTTCATCCTGTTGTAACATGCGGCGCATGCGATGACTACGCTATCCCCAACCTTTCTCGCCGCAGCAAGGCTCTTCGCCGGAAGCGCAATGGATAAGAAATGGTTTGTGGCATGGGATGGGGTAGCTCCGCAACATACCCAGTCCTCTATCTCCTCCAATTCTATCCCGAGCTCCGAGCAGACAGCGGATACAGACATCCCATACTCTAACGACGTAGTCTTAAGCGTGCAACCGGGGTAATATGCGTATCTCATAGTTCCTCCCTTTTCTTAGCCACCTCGAAGATGCGGTTCAGCGATCTCTTATCCCTAACCCAATGTGGGAAAATGGGGATCTTCCCCTTTAAAAACATCCTCGGCCCCTTCATAACATCCCTGAAGGGATTCAAGCTCTTCAGGTTATACCAGAGGACTAAGGTGAGCTCAAATATCCTTCCATGAGACCTTACATTCCCTAAGAAGACATCGTTGAAGGTTGGGACGTCCTTATCCGCCACGAACCCCTTCTCCCTGGCCATTATCCTAAGGGTATCCATGACCCTCGCTATGTCCACCTCCTGAGGGCATCTCGTGGTGCAGGTCATGCACGAGGCGCAATACCATATCGTGTTGCTTTTAAGGACCGCCTCCTGTCCAAGCTGCACAAGCCTCATAACCCTTGCAGGACCGAGGTCCATGGCGAAGGAGATCGGACAACCGGCCGTGCATTTATGGCATTGATAGCAATTTGGGAGCCTCTGGCCGGACCTCCTCTCCACCTCCCTCACGAACTCCTCGCCTTCCTCCGTGCCGAGGACCAAAACGCCCATGGATCCCATCTTCCTTTCCTTCATCCACAAATATAACAACCTCTTCCCCACCATCATCCCGAGGATCGCTGGATGCAAGGGGGGGACACGTATGTGTCCCCCCCTTACAAATAGGTTAGAACGTCGGCCCGCTTACCATGACCTTCTTTATCTCGTCCTGGGTCAGGGCCTTGTTCCAGATGATGAAGTCGTCCATGAGCCCTGTGAATGGCCTTGCATTGTCTATCGTCAGCCCAACCCTGGCGCCCATGTCCCAGTCCCCCATTATCGGGGCGGTTAGCCCTCCGTCCTTCCTGTCGATCTCCTCGCCGTCTATGTATAGGGCCCCATAACCCTTCTTAGAGCTATAGACCCCGGCGAAGTGGACCCACGTATCCCATTGCACCGTGCCTGCCTTTATCTCGAATATGGTCTTCTTGCCGGCGGTCCTTACAAGCCACCTGTAGTAACCCGCACCTTTCGGTTCTGGATGGAATATCCAAGTCCCATCGGATCCCCTTGCGTTGAATATCTCGTGATCGCCTCCTGTATTCGTTAAGTTTATCCACGCGCAGATCGTTATCTCCTCCTTCGGTATATCCTCTGGCTTGACTATCCCTGTGAGGTCGATGAACGCATTGTTTGCGAACCTGGCGGCCATCCCCCTCTTCCCAGGCTCGAGGGTAAGGCCGACGTTTATCACGCCATCGTAGCCCCTTCCTGACTCATCCGGAACCTTGTTGCCCACGATCTTGTCGAAGCTATAGTAAACTACTACCTCCTTCGGCATCGCCTTCTTCAGGACGATCCGCGGGACCTCCGTCGTCGCCCCTGCCTTCACCTCTACCCCCGGAACCTCGGCGGATACAAGGCCGGATCTCTCGGCCAGGAGCGTGTATTTGCCCGGAGGAACGTCGGATATCAGGAAGGATCCGTCATCCTTGGTCACGGCAGGCCCTACCCCAGGGAGCTCCTTTATGGAAACGGAAACGCCCCCGTGCTTCGTCTCGCCCTCTATCGATACCTTCCCCGAGATGATCCCAACGGCCCTGGCTAACGTTATCGTCCCGGCATCCTTGAGCTCACCTTTCCCAACGGAGACGGTGACCGAAGCCGATGTATATCCCTCTTTCTCGAATGTAAGCTTCCATGTTCCTTCCGTTAGGTTCGTGAGCCTGAAGCTACCGTCGGCCTTCGTCTCAGCTACGGCAGCGGGGATACCCGATATCGAAACCTTAACGCCGGGTATCGGCTTCCCATCCTCCCCAACAACCTTCCCCTTGATCGTGCTCACCTTTGTAGGAAGGATCTCCTCAGGAGCCTGCTCGCACCCGCATAGGGCCAAGGCCGCAAAAATAGCGGGAAGAGCGATAAGGCCTATGTAAACCTTGATCCGTTCCCTCATGATTTCCCCCTCCCTTTTCTATATACCCGTAGGTCCATTGACCATGACCTTCTTTATCTCGTCCTGGGTCAGGGCCTTGCTCCATACGATGAGGTCATCCATGAGCCCTGTGAATGGCCTTGCATTGTCTATCGTCAGCCCAACCCTCACCCCCTGGCTCCAATCCTTCATCATGAGTTGGCCACCTACATCCTGTTTCGCAATCTCCTCTCCGTTTATATAAAGGGCAGCGTAGTTCTTTACGGCGCTATACACCCCGGCGAAGTGGACCCACGTATCCCATGTCACCGTGCCGGCCTTGAACTCGAATATAGTTGTTCCGCCCGTCGTCCTGAAAAGCCACCTATAATACCCCTCGCCTCGAAGCTCGGGATGGACTATCCATGTCCCATCCCCTCCCCTTGCATTGAATATCTCGTGATGGCCACCCGTGTTCTGGCAGTTGACCCATGCGCAGATCGTTATCTCCTTATCCGGAATGTCCTCTGTCTTGATCACGTTCGTCAGATCTATGAAAGCCCCGCCGGCGAACTTGGCGGCCTTCCCCCTCTTCCCGGGAACGAGCTCTATCGTCCCGTTTATCTTCCCATCATATCCCCTTCCGGACTCGTCCGGGACTTTATCCCCTACGATGTTGTCGAAGCTGAAGTAGAGGACGACCTCCTTAGGCATCCCCTTCTTCTTAAGGGTAACCTGAGGGATCTCCGTAGTTTGGCCTCCCTTCACCTCTACCCCCGGAACCTCCACAGGATCATACCTCTCCCTGGTTATAACCACGGTGTATGTCCCAGGTGCAACCCCGGATATCGTGAAGGAGCCGTCGTCCGCCGTCGTGACCGGCGAGATGCCGGGAAGCTCCTTTATCGAAACCTTAGTCCCGCCGAATTGCGTCTCCCCTTCGATCAAGACCCTTCCCGAGACGCTCCCGGTTTTAACGATCTTCACCGTCCCGGCATCCTTCGCCTCGCCCTTGGCTACGGAGACCGTGGTCGTCGCCGTGGTATACCCTTCCTTCTCAAACACCAACTCCCAGGCGCCTTCCGGAAGCCCGGTCAACTTGAAGGCCCCGTCGGATCCGGTCTCAGCCTCGACGACAAGGCCGGATACGGAAACCTTGACTCCAGCTACCGGCTTCCCATCCTCCCCGACGACCTTCCCCGTTATTACCGCCCCTTCTTCCGTAACCCCTTCCTCCTTCTTCGCACACCCAAAAGCCAAAGCGACGGCCATCACAAGGATGATGGCCGTGAGGAACCGAAAGCCTATCCTATATTTTTTCATACTCCCCCCCCTATAAAAAATAGCACGGGCTTTAGGCCCGAGCTTGCTATGGTCCCATCAATGCCTTTATCTGGTCCTCCTTCAGCGCCTTGTTCCATATCATTATCTCATCCAAGGCTCCATCGATAAGCTCCGTCTCCCATCTCCCTATTGTAAGGGGATTCCCAGGGACGTCGATCAAACCGGATGCCGGGGTCTTCTGATCGAGCTTTCCATCCACGTAAAGCCTAAGCTCCGTCCCGTCGTAAACGGCGACGACGTGATGCCATTTCCCAAGCTCGAAAGGTATCTCGCCATCGGCACGGACATTGGCTCCCCCTATCCACAGGACCGAGCTAAACCCCACCCCTCCTTTCTCGCCCGGGTTCTCCACTTCAAGAAGCCAAGCACCCTGACGCCTTATCCCACCCTGGTTAGCGGAGCTACTTGGAGCATCGACCCTGATCCACGCCGCAACCGTGAGCTGCTCCCTTATGCTGTTGAGCTTATCGGAAGGGGAAACGGTTATGCCCTGGCTCCCATCGAACTTAAGGGCCTTGCCGACCTTGCCGGGGATCCAGTTCGGGGTTCCATCTATCGTCAGGTCCGGCCCGCCTGCCGAATCCTTGACCACGTTCCCCTGGCCTTCGTCGAACTTGAGATAGAGCACAAGGTTCGCCTTCTCCGGTATCTCCTTGGTCTTTATCACAAGCTCTATCTCGAACACCTTCCCCTCCTCAACCTCAATCGTCGCCTGAACAGGACTGTATCCCACTTTCTCAGCTACCAGGGTATATGAGCCTGGAGGAACATTCGCTATCACGAAAGACCCATCTTCCTTTGTCTTAACAGGAGGGATCTCGGGAAGCTCCTTTATGGAAACGGAAACACCTCCAAAGCTCGTCTCTCCTTGTATCGTGACAACACCTGATATGCTCCCTGTCTGGGTCATCGATATCGTCCCTATGTCCTTCTTCTCTCCAGAACTAAGCGTGACCGTGACAGGAGATGCAACGTATCCCTCCTTCTTGAATACAACCTCCCATGCACCCTCCATAAGCCCTGTAAGCTTGAAACTCCCATCCGATCCTGTCTCCACAGATATGCCAAGCCCAGGGATCGATACCTCAACCCCTGCAAGTGGCTTCCCACCTGCCTCGACCTTCCCAGTTATAACCCCCTCTGTCACAGATGGTGGAGTAACTCCCTCCTCCTTCTTCGCACACCCTGTAAGGAGGATGCATGAAAGAAAGAAGGCCAATAGCATTGGAACCGACTTCCTCATACATATCCGCCCCCTTCTTGGGGATACGTTCTGGGATGCCCAACGGCATCCCTAGCCTCAGAACCTCTCCAGGAACTCCTTCCCCTCCCTCAAGGAGGAGAGGACATCAACCCCGGTTTCGTCCTCTATGGCGAACCAGCCATCGTATCCTATCTCCTTCAAAGCCTTTACGTATTCCTCCCAGGGAACAAGGCCTTGGCCAAGCGTCGCACGCCTCGTCTCCGGATTCCAGTCCTTCGCATGGGTATGGACGATCCAAGGGGCAAGCACCTTCACCCCTTCGACCGTTCCCCATCTCAACATGTTCGCCGGATCGTAGTTCACCTTTAAGTTCGGACTGCCAACATCCTCTATGAACTGCCTGAGCACTTGGGCAGGTTCCTGACCGGTCTCTATGCAGAAATAAGCCCCAACCATCTCAGCATGCTTCGCTATATCGCCTATCGCCTTCAGCATAAGCCTATAAACCGGGTCATCCCTGTCGGCCGGTATCTCACCTGGATGCGTGGTAACGACCGGACCCCCCATGTCCGCAGCGAGCTCTAAGCATCTCTTCGTCTTCTCCACCCTCTCCAAAAGGCCTTCCTCCTCGTTCAAGCCCCCGAACTTGGTAGGGCCGGCAAGCTGTGCGCAGAAGCCGGTTATGGTAAAGCCATAGGACTCTATAAGCCTTCTCACCTCCCTCCTCTTCTCGCCAACGCATCTATCCGGGTCGAGCACACATGGATGTTCCGGTCCAAAGTCCACGGCCCATGGCTGAACCCCCTTAAAGCCTATCTCCGCCGCCTGTTCCAAGTTCCTTCGAAGCTGATCCTCCGTCGCCGTAGGCCCAAGGGACCACAAAGCAACCCCTATCTTCAACGTCCCCATCCTTCCATCCCCTTTCCTGTCTCAGCGCCCCCCGCGCTTTCGCAGCGATTATACCAAAAACCCCATTAGGATGTCAAGACTCGAGTAGGGGCAACCCCCTGTGGTTGCCCAAAACCAGGGCAGGCATGTTGAACGTTCCAACGTTTAAACGTTCAAACGTTCCAACGTTTATTACACAGGGGCCTGCCCCTACAAAGGATTTTTCCAATTCCGAATTCCGAAATCCGAATTCCTAAAACACAGCCCCTTGAATATCCCCGGCATTCATGGTATCATTATTAGTGGCGGGCTATCTTCGGGAAAAGGTCAAAGGATAGATAGGTGGTGCTTTAGGATGGAAATGGCTTTCGTCGTCCATTTCTTCGACTGGTATAAGGCCTCCTCGAAGGCGGATCCGAAGAGGATGGAAAAGGGATGGACATATAGGGTTCGTTGGGAGGAGATGGGGATAAATCCATCGGAGATAGGGAAAACGGCGAACTACTACTTGCGCCAGTGGAATATGATAAAGGATGCCGGATTCGACGGGATCTCCTGGGAATGGCATGGGAACAATCCATCATCCCATTGCCTCGAGGCGTTGAAGAAGGCGGATTTGAAGGTCATGATGTTTTACGACATGGAGCAAAGCTTTTATCCTCAAAAAGATTTCATAAAGCCAACGGAAGGGTTCGCAAGGACGCTGGTGAAGGCCGTGGCATCCTTCTATAAGTCCATACCGAGGGACCTATGGCTTATCTTACAGGATGGATCGGTTCCCATCATCTTCTACGGATATCAGTTCGACAGGTCCTCGGAGTTCTACATAGGGGATTGGGATAAGTTCTATAGCATGCTAATCCAGGAGATATACGAGTCCCTGAAGGCGCCGCCGAAGATCTTCTGGACGGATTCCAAGGTCCCACAGCAGCTTTATGCATTTCAGCATTTCTCCAACATATCCCCTTTCGCCACGACCCCGACGCATTACCAGGCCCCTATAAACGCCAGGTCCCATAGCTTCGTCTTGAACTACGACGACCTCGGCTCCTTCAAGATGGGGAAGGAGAGGAGGCTCATAGTGAACGATATCCGTTACATACAGGAGATGCTTTGGCTTGCAAAGCATACCCCTTCAGAGCTCATATTCTTCAATAGCTGGAATGGGTTCCCGGAAGGATCGAACATAATTCCCGACGAAACATATGGGGATTGGCGTTATAGGCTCGCATCGGCGATAATAAACGAGATAAAGGGCTATCATCAAGAGGATCTCCCAAAGGCCCTTATAATAGCCGACGACATCCTCCTTGCCCTTGAAGAAGGGGATTCCGTGACAAGGGACAGGGTCATGAAGGAGATAGAGATGCTCTATAAGCTCAGGTGGCTTGTCCCCCATTCAGATACGGTGATATCGAACCATTTCGATACGAGGATAGTGGGGTCGTATGATATGATCATAGCGGCGAACATGATAGAATCCTTCGGCGAAAACCTCTTCCTCGGAGATATCCTAAAGGAGAAGACGGTTATCAGGATGGGCCTGACATCGGAGGGATGGATTCCGAAGGATCTCTCCTCCATCGATAAGGGGAAGTTCTATCCGTTCGCCTTTAAATCCGATAACCTTTGGGTTATAACGAGGTTCGAGCCCGACGATAGGATATACGAAGCCGTTTTCTCCGAGATACTCGGAAGGCCTTTGAACAAAGGGGTCCTGTTTTCGATAAACGGGAAGGTCGTAGAAGGGGATGAGGTGAGGATAGAGGTGGATGAAAGGCCGATGGGGATAGAGGAGGAGGAACTGCCCATAGACGATTTCCTCTTCGTGGGATCTAAGGAATACTCGAAGCCGGAGGTGTTCACGATGCCGAGGATAACGGGAGATGTCGAGGCCGAATACGTAGGGCAGAAGGAGAAGAGGTTCGATCTGGCGAGGGCGAGGAGGACAGAGAAGTTCGTCCTGAACTCCGAGGAAAAGCTCCTTATAAGGAGGAAGGTGGAAGGTGAATAGGGATGAGGAATTGATCGCACAGGTGAGCATATACCTCATTGGGATCGGTGACCCGGCCCCCTTGATAGATATGGCGATAAGGAAGTGGCATGAGCTCGGGCTTAACCCCGCCCCAGGACCCATGAGCACCATGATATCCGGGGAGGAAGGGAGGATATGGGAAGGATTGAGGATTGCATTCGATTCCATACCCCCTTCCTCAAACCCCGTCATGGTCGTCATTATAAGGAAGAAGGGATTTACCTACCAACCATGAGCTTTGTCACAACCCTCCCCTTCTCCTTCCCTTCCCCGCCTGTTATCCTCACCTCACATATGTAGATACCCGGAGGCAACCTCGGATCTATGGGCATGTTACATACCCAAGCCCCATTTAACTCAACGGATACCGGCCCATCCACCATATCCCTCTTTACGATCTGTCCGGCCACGTTCCTGAAGATGAACTCAACCCTCTCCGGCCTGAAAGGCGCTTTTATGAGGACCTTCCCTCCACCGGCGGATCTTATAGGCGATGGGAAAACTAAAGAAAGGGTTGCATTTGGAGGGAAGGCGGATTGAGCGGGGAGTATCGTAAGCTCGAATGTCCTTTCCCCCTTCCCAAAGGAGGATATATACGCCTTCCCCATCCTTTCGGCCTTCCCGCTGCCGAGATCCTTGACGAATACCAAGGCCCAATCCGGTATCCCGGATATAGATGAGATCTCGATCCTCGCCCCATCCTCCGCCACGACGTGGATCTTCCAGGATCGAGGAAGCTCCGACTTCGGAACCCATGTTGCGGCGAGCTCCTCATCCCCAAACCTGCTATCGGATATCCAAACCCTAAGGGATTTGGAGATAGAGGGCGGCTTCCTGGCGAAAAGCTTGCCACCAATGGATATGTAATTGAACCTGTCGCAACCGCTTGCTGAAAAGGCCGAGATCTTCAAGACGAGATCCCCGAACACATACGGAGATGTAGGCGCTCCCATCCGGATCCCGGCAGCGGCAATCCCCGGAAAGAGGATCTCGCACGGCTGGCTCGCATAAATCCAGAACCCACGCCATGGCTCCAGGACAGGGGCGGGGAGATCGGGGCTCGGCCCAAACCTGTATTCCCCATTTTCGTAGAAATAAACGGCATCATCTATAAGCTCCCCGGCATCCTTAACCGATACCACTCCCCCTCCCTTCCTAACCTTGACATCGCTCCACATGATCGCATACGAGAAGGGGTTCCCGACCTGGTTCCACCCCCCTAAAACCTGGACCGGATAGTGTAGCACATCCCCGATCTTTACGGAACCGGGCATGTCGTCCGCCGGTGTGCCTATAACCTCTATCCTCACAGGAGAGGGGATCTTAACCCATGCGCTCTGGCCAAGGCCCAATGCCCCGGCTTTCCAAACCTCCACAGCCCTGTATTTGGCAAGGGTGGGATCGTCCGGAATCCCCGGATCCCATCTATACGCCAGGATCTCGTCCGGCTTTACATCCCCCGTCCCTCTCCTTATATACAGCTTATCCGCATGCCTCGGCAAGCAAAGCATCGTCCAATCGTCTCCCCCCGGAAGACCTATCCATGCGGCTGGTATTACGGTGAATGCCCTCTCAACCTTCGCTTCCGCCTCGTTCCCCGCCAAGTCCTTAAACCTCATCGGTATGTCTACCGGCCCTTCCTTTGCCCCTTCCAGGACGTTCACGACGATGATGTATTTATTCCCCTCCTTCCTTTCGATCGAAGCATCTACCCCGGGAGGAACTGAAAGCAAGGGATTCCCATCGAGTTCCTCCGAGAACTCAACGGATACCTCCATCTTCTGCCCTCTTTCCAAAGCCCTTTTGCCGGCCGATACGGATAGAAGGGATGGAGGCGTGGAATCCGCCATGCCCTTGATCTCCATAAGGTTCTTCTCCTCGTTCCCCGCCAGATCCCTGGCCCTTATGACGAAGACATAGCCTCCATCCTCGAGCTTCCCGGAACGCCACGAGGATGCCGTTGAAGGCAGGGTCGCTATTGGCTTCGAGAAGTCCATAGGCGTCCCCGATCTCGCCATATAGATGTCGTATCCGGCAACATCCTCCGACCTCGATAGGCTCCACGATAGCTCCAGAACCCCTCCGGGGAGCGACTTGGCCTTCTGGTCCCTGGGAGGATCGGGAGGGGTTGTGTCGAGGACAACTTCGACCTCCGCCTTCGCCTCCCTCCCGAGCTTATCCTTAGCTATAACGCTTATCGTATTCTTCCCCTCCCTGAGGAGGATGGTTCCGGAGAAGGAGCTGTCCTCGAGACGAGCTTCAACTCCTCCCGGATCGATCCTAACCTTATCGAGGTTCGGATCCTTTGCAATCCCGGTAACCGAGATCTCGGGCTTATTGGTCAAGGCAGGAAGCGGATCGAGCTTCAAATCCGGAGGCTTCGTGTCCACAACGAATTCCGCCTTAAGGGAGCCCTTGTTCCCAACCGAATCGTTTGCTTGGAGGAGAATGGAGTGGAGGCCATCCTCAAGCCCATCGAGATGCGCCGAGAGCTTCCCCGAAGCCGCATCGAAAGCCCCAACCTCTTTCCCGTCCAACAAAAGCGATACGGACTTCGGATCCACGCCCGATAGGACATCCTCCACGACGATGGAGAGCTCTAGAGAGCTTTTCCCTACGATCGGCTCAAGCCATGCCTCCGGTTTAAAAGATGGCCCTGTCGTATCCACCGTTAGGATCCCATCAGCCGTAAACGAGTCCATCCCTATCCCGCTTGCGCCCTTTGCCCCGGAAACGGCAATCCCCTTTTTGCCATCGCCCCAGCCCTTGTCCACCTTTGCCACCCCTATCCAGCTCCTTTTGTCCGGCTGCCAGGAGCCCCTGACGATGATCTCGGAATAAGGCCGAACCGACCCTAAGGAAACATCCGGCTGGATGGATGTATCCATATCCTCCGTGAAGATGAGGGTTATCTTTATATCTCCCTGGCCGACGATCCTCCCAGGCTCTACCCTCAGGTCCTTCAAAGATGGCTTAGCAAGGAGCGATATCTCCGCACCGCCTATGACCTTCCCACCCTTGTCCTTGACCAAGAGGATAGCACGGCCTTCCCTTTCCCCAGCCCTATACGTCCTCTCTACGATTCCGCCCACCGTTCCCCCGGTCCCGATCAGCTCCCCATCCGATGCCTCTATTACGACCTCGGTCCCATCCGCCACAAGCCCTCCGTTCTCGTCCTTAACCACAATCCTCACCTTCATCGTGCTTTTGCCATCCGCCGGAAGGCTTTCCCTTTCGAGGACGACTTCCGCAAGCGCCGGAGGACCAGGGATCACGGAGAACTTCATGCTTATATCCTTCTCCCCGGATATCGAGTTCCCGGCTACATCCTTCGCACTGCCGAGGTCCATCCCGATCTCATACACCTTGCTATACCCGATCCCTTTGATGGATATGGAGATGAGCGAATCGCCCTCATCCCAACCCAACGTCACCATCCCATCCCTCGAAAGATCGGCCATCGTTCCGGAAGCCTTCTGAACCCCATTCTCGGTTATGGAAATCCTGCAGAGGGAAATAGAACCCCTATCCATGGGCTCGCTGAACTTTAATTTTATCGCCACATCCGGCTTTACCACATCCCCATCCTTCGGGGATATCCCGATAAGGGTTGGAGGCGTCGTATCGGGAGAGAAGAGGTTTACAAAGCCTTCGCCGAGAAGCTTCCCGCTTTTGTCCATAACCTTTATCGATATGGTCCCGGGCTTCTTCCCGGCTTTATATACCCTCTTCACAACCCCACCTTCCGTTCCCCCGGTCCCGATCAGCTCCCCATCCGATACCTCTATTACGACCTCGGTCCCGTCTGGCGCCGGCATATCTCTCTCGTCGAGGACCATGATCTGAATAGAGGATGTGCTCGTGCCATCCGCTGGGATGGAATCGGGATCGGATATGACGATAGCGCTCTTCAAAGCATAAGCCCGGGTGGTAAAGGTCCCCGAAACCTTTTCCGTAACCAACCTATTTCCGGCAAGGTCCCTCACGTTGTCGTTGATGAGCTCGACCTTATAGGTGGTTCCGGGATCGAGGGGGATAAGCGGGGTAGCCGTCGCCTTCCTCCCCTCCTGATCCCATGACACGGAAACGTAGCCCTTATCCACAAGCTCCCTCAAAAGCCCTTCCCATAGCACCTTGCCCTTAGCGATGTTCGTTACCCGGAAGAAGGCCGTTAGGACGGAATCCTTGTCCATCGGCTCGCTGAAGAGGACGGAAAAGCCTTGGTCTACGGCGACATCCTTCGATCCATCCTGGGGCTCCGTGGAAACGATCCATGGAGGGGTTGTGTCCACGAACTTGACCCTCACCGAACCGGGCTCGAGGGCCATCCCCACATTCCCCGCCATATCCCTGAGCGTTATCCTCACCCCGAGCTCGGCATCCCCTTCCCCCTGAGGCAGCGAGATCTTATCAGAGATGGCGATCTCGGACCCTCCAAGAAGCCCTGCCGAGACCGACTTCGAGGCTATCGGGTTCCCAGCAGGATCGAGCAACTCCACCGTATAGCTCTCCGGATGGTCCTCCGTGTACCCGAAGCTTATGGATACCTCTTCGCCCCACCGGAGATCGATGGGGGATGAGGATTTCGGGGAGACTATATAGACCTTCGGCTCCCTCGTATCGACCTCGAACGTCGCCTTTGCAACTTCGGAGACGTTCCCGAGTTCGTCAACACCTGTCGCCTCCACCACAGCAGCCCCATCGAACCCCTTGACCACAACGTATTCACCACTGAAAAACCTCCCGGGAACACCGCCCTTAA